>ERZ1643250.323-NODE-323-length-54051-cov-32.622713_pt1 | contig 54051 bp, 52 predicted proteins | sample MGYA00579262_ERZ1643250 | MGnify/ENA primary metagenome ERZ1643250 (study PRJEB29033, sample SAMEA4952265) | chicken gut metagenome | biome: Broiler Chicken; feature: Gastrointestinal Tract; material: Caecum | place: Ireland | collected 2018 | study: Broiler...
GGAGGAAAACATTTGATTTTTGGGAGGAAAACATTTGATTTTTGGGAGGAAAACAGTTAATCAGAATTTGAAAACATTTAAAAACCTCGGATAAACAGATAGTTTAATGAAGATAAACAGATAGTTAGAAGGGGTAGGATTTTTAAAAGTCATAGATAAACAGATAGTTAGAATGGGTAGGATTTTTAAAAGTCATAGATAAACAGATAATTTTAACGTAGTTAAAATTTTTTAAAAATGTATAACATAATTAAGAAAGTGGATAAACTTTAGATAGGAAAGTAGTTTAATAATTTTTACCTTGATATACAGATAGAAAGAAAATTGGGATTTTTATTTTACATGATTGGGATAAATAAATTACATGGTAGATATACAGTTAGGAAAAAACGAATAACAGATACAAAAGAAAATGGGATTTTTATTTTACATATAGATAAACATTCAAGTTTAGAAAGTTTAGCAGAGTTTTAAAGCTTTCAATTTTAACGTAGATATACTTTAAGATCAGTCAGAGCTTAGAAATTTAGTAAGATAAATCAATTTTAACGTGGTTAAAACTTTAAAGATGAAAGTTAGGATTTTTATTTTACATAATTGGGATAAATAAATTACATGATAGAGGTACCAAGACGCGAGGACAATTCAAAGACAGGAAAACATTTAGATAGAGTTTGAAAACAGTTAAATAGAAGGAGGAAAACAGTTAGATAGTAGGAGGAAAACATTTAGAATCAGGAGGAAAACAGTTAGTTAGAGTTTGAAAACCTCGGGTAACGTAGTTTATTTCACCCGGAAAACATTTAGAATCAGGAGGAAAACATTTAAAAACCTCGGATAACAAAGTTTATTTCACCCGGAAAACAATTTTTGATTTCATTAAACTAAAGTTTAATGCAGTTAAACTTCTGATTTAGCAGAGATATCATTAGCAGAAGAGCAGGACATGAATAGTGAATAGAGTTTAATGAAATTAAACTCTTAACAAAAGTATCAAGCCGGTAAAGTTTTGAGTTTATCCTCAAGTACAAAATCGTAAGACATTTGGATAAAAACAGAATCGACATTTCATGATAAAAAATGTTTTATTCGGAATAATAATACTGATGGTGACAGGTATAGTGATCATGAACGTTGATGTGTTTAATATCATGAAAAACCTAATGATCTTGTTAGGAAACATGGCAAAAATCCTGGAAGACTTGATAACTGGTGAGGCGGGAGCAATATCAAATGTGATAAGCAAGTATCATTAAAGGAAGGAGATAAACAATTTGGAAAGGTTTAAGAAAGGCTGAAATTTAAAAGAGGATATACAGTTTAGCAAATTTTAAGGACTCGGAAAGATAGGCATAATGAAGAAAACGGATAAACATTTAAGAAAAATGAAATACACCAAAGTCAATTTCATCATTTTTAGATAATTAAGAACCAATTTGATTAAAGTTAGGAAAGTGAAAAAATAAAAATCGGCAGGTGAAAAAGTCACCATACATTGATGATGAAGAGATATACCTTGACATAGATACATTGGTAAAAAATTGGTATACATTAGGGTGTTTCAGACTTATTTTTCAAAAGTGGTTTGGTGGGGATGATGGTGAGGTTTCAAAAATTACGAGGAAAGACCTATAAAACAAGAAAAAAGAAAGGTGGTGAGAGATATGATGCTAATAAAAATATTCGAATTAGATAAGGTGGACCCAAGAGTATATATGATCATTGTGTTGGTTATAACAACTTTGATAGTTAGAGTGATAGCTGATGCCTGGATAAAGGATATCAATAAACTGATGACGCCGGCTGCTTAGTTGATTGGAAATATCGTAGGAATGGAAATTGTTGCAGAGTTTATATATGGAATGAAGTTTAATATAATAGAGGAATGGAACAGTATTTGGGTATGTTCAGCTTTAATTCAAATTATGTTAGGCTTATTGATGTGTTATATCGTTGATAAAATTGAAAAGCTATTAAGATAAGTAAAGCAGAATAAGTTTGTTGGAGGACATTGACCGTGAGAAAGTCAATGTCCTTTTTGTTTATCAGGCAGAAGAAAGTATGACCCTGAAAAAGACCTTTGAAAAACACACGAGCGTTTATAGCAAAAATGATATACCTAATTTATGACGTGAAAAATATTTAAAACAAAAAGAATTTAAAAAATGTGATAGCCAATTAAATATTCATATAAGGATCAAGATATGAGATAACAAGAGGCTTGATAATGATGAAAGGAACATAGTAGGAAATTGGTGGATAGTGTGGATAGCAAGCTTCTTAGTTTAGTTGATGATCAGTGGAAACGGAAAAAGAATGTGAAATTAGAAAGGGCGTCAAAATAGATAAATGTAATGTCAAATTCAGACTGGAAAGTAGTGGGTTGAAGATTGGTCAAAAGCCGTAAGACATTACAGAAATTGATAAGATCACTGGAAGAAAAATAAGTGGTTTGAAAGTTTAGATGGACGATAGTCAAGGGGATTGTAAGGTCAAAAAGGGCATTGAGAACAAAAGGACTTGTAGAAAGAAATTATGTGATGATAAATAATATGGTCACAAGGTAGATAAGTTGGAAAAAGGAAGGACGTTGTAAAAAAGAAGTAAAGACCATCGGATTGATAAAAGAGCAGGCAGAATGGTTTATTAGAACGATAAAAGCAAAGACCAAGAAATATAGAATAGGTCATGGATATTCAAAAAATGTGAAGTGTAATTTATTGTTCAAAAGTCAGATAAGTTAGAAAGCAGAAGGACATATTGGTAGTGGTGGAACCCGTAGATTTGATAAAGGTTTAAAGGAATTAAGAGGTTAGACCCTTCCAAAGGGGTTAAGTTTAATGAAATTAAACTTTAGAGAAGTGAAGAACGACCTAGTTAAAAGAGGGGGAGGATCTGGAAGAAAGAGCGTCAAAAGAAAAACGAAAGAACAGTTTAACAAGATTTTTGTTTAAGTGAAAAGATAAAAAATAGAGAGCTTTTTAACAAAATCAATTACAAAACCAGAGTAAGACCTTGAAATCGAGGCTGGCCGCGATGGAATGTGGGAAAAGTGGCTGAAAACGTATAGGACCATTATCGGGATAAGGAGTGATATAAATGTATAAATTGATGAATGACTTAAGGAAGTTGAATTATGATTTGTATGATGAGGCCGATAAAATTCGAGAGCATCCTTATCATCAAATCCTCAAGCTAAAGACGTCGGAGAGAAACCTGGAACTGGCAAAAGCAGTGTTGTACTTTGTGAAGAATGCGGACATCCTTTAGAGAACTGGCATGGCGTTTCTAAACTGCAAGGAATACACGGTTTAGATGTAGAAGATAGTGAGGAAGCTCGAGGATGAAGGGGAATACGAAGGAAAGTATGATGGGCTAAACCAGTTTAAGTATGACCAAACAAAACTGAAGAAGATATTTCCTGACCAGTTGATGATACATAGGCTGATGCAGAATGAAACCGAACAAGATGGAACAGACCTTTATGATGAATATAGAAATCAGGTGGTAACCGCAAGAAGTAAGTTTAACCTGGCAGGCTCAAAAAGCAATTTAAGGCTAAAGCTAAGAAAGGTGAAAGCAGTAAGAAACCCAAAGATATCTGATGAAGAGTTTAAGACCTTTATAAACATCATAAAGTGGTATACCCCTAGAAACATGGAGAAAATGTAGAGACATATAACCGATGAGCAGCTACAGTATTTTGATTTCATACTTAAGGGGAAAGGTTTAAATGAAACAGACCTCAAGAGAATGAAAGTGATATAGGATATGCTGACAGTGGGAGAACCCAATGAGCTAGTTAAGAAAGAAGAAAGGGTCATAAGAAAGCGTGGAAGACCTAGAAAAAATCCAGAGGAACCCAAGAAGGAAGTTAAAGCCAGAAAACCGAAAGAAACATTTGAATTGGAAATAGATACATAGACAAGGGAGGAAAAGAGCGATGACTGATAATAAATAGAATCTCGAAAAACTAAGAAAGCTGGTGGATCGAGTTCAGACATTTGATAATGATGGAACCGTTCTAATGATGCAGGATAGTAGGAACAAGAAAGTGCTTTATAATAAATAGACAGGTGAAATGTTTATCATGAAGGGCATGGGGTTAGTACGTATAGGGACCCCCTTAAAACCAGGTCAAATAATTAAGATGACACCAGATGGAAAGCCAACAGTAGAGAAAGAAACCGGACTGACCGACAAGTAGAGAGTGGCTTTAAGATATGGAGAGGAAAGAGTTTGGCTTAAGGCATAGCAAATAGCTGCAATGATGTTGGACAGATCCGGGTTTGATGAGTTAAACATGGTTGAAAATCCGATGGTTTATTATAACGATGGAAATAAATGGAACCTAAAAGGTGATAATCTGTGTTGGGCGACAAAAGAACAAGTCGATGAACAAAAGCAGTGGTTAAAAAGATTCGCAAGACAGGATAAAATGAGGATATACATCAAGGAAGTAAATAATAGCTAGTTAGTAAATGAAAAGAGCCACATGGTATTTAGATATCCCTTGAGGGTGGAAGACATCGAAGAATTTAGGTGGATAATGATAGAACTAAGAAACGACGGTTATAACATAAGGGCAGAGCAAGAAAGTTTATATGTAAAGCTCATGATTCAGTTTATGACAGAATAGGAAAGGTGGCAGAAGCTAGTTAATATAGAGGAAATGGGCCTATAATAAAAAAGAACAAGCAATAAGAGGTAAGCCGATCACTAGAAACTGGTGAGAAGCTTACCTCTTTTATGTTTATCCGAAGAAACAAGGAAAAATTGTGATGTTTAAGAAATGAAGCATCAAAAAAGCAAGTGAAAAAGTGGCTAGAAAATGGCTAGAAAAAAGGTTGAAAAAATGGCGATTTGGCGTTAAAATCACCCTCCAAGGCGGAAGGGGGTGAAACAAAATATGGGTAAGACAAGGGATAAAGCAGCTATACCGAAAGAAAAAGAGAAGAAACCGAAAGAAAAAGTAAAGAAGCCAACGAAAGACCAACAAGTACGTATTGATATATTTGAGGATACAAAGCAGCTGATAAGTGACAGTGATGAACTGAAGAAAGCAGTTGCAAAGTCGATTGAAAACGCAAAGGTTTATGAGATCGGCGAAAGAAATACATGGAAAACCGATGAGCAAAAGAGAAAACCTAATAACTTAGTGATACTGGCCGGAACTAAGACCCAAAAGGCAGCAAGGGGCTGGAAGAAGACTTGTCCAAGTGCCAAGGTATGTGTATTAGATTTCGCCCCTACATCGAAGTTGGGTGAAGGGGCAGAAAAGGGGTTGGAGACCCAAGAAGCAAGCCTTTGTAGAGAAACGACATTGTATGAAGCATTGAAGTCATTAGAGAGCCAGAACAAGGTCATACAGGACAAATGTTTATATGTTCCTGAAATTCAAATCATCAGAGATTCGAGCAGTGGAAATCCTGGGTTAGAAAAAGAGCAGTTTACTTCGATAGACGTAATTGTTTGTTCGGCCCCTGATGCTAGCTCAAAGCAGGATGATGAAAAAGATATCAACAGTTTTGAAAATGAAATACGCAATCAAATTAAATGGCGAGCAGAAAGAGTCATAGAAGTGGCATTGGAAAATGATGTTGATATCTTGATTTTAGGTGCCTGGGGCTGTGGAGAGTGTAAGAACAACCCTAAAGTAGTGGCCGAGGTACTAAGTGAGATAGCGGAGAGGTTCAAAAGCTATTTCATGATTATTGAATTTGCAGTTTATAGCAAAGATGAAAAGGACGTAAATTATCGGGAATTTTGGAAGGTGATAAATAATGGATGATCAGTTGAAACGCTACGAATACTACAAGAACCACATACTGGAAGATAGCGATACTTTTAAGTTTAGTTGTTCGGCCTGTGGAAAGTGCTGCCGAAAGCGAGAGGAACCAATCATTCTGACAAGTGCGGATATTTTCAGATTGGCAAAGTACCTCAAGAAATCCTGCGGAGATGTGATTCTGGAAAAATGCGACTTCTACTTAGGCAAGATGAGTAACCTGCCGGTCGTTGTTCTGAAAGAGAAGCTAAATGGGAGCTGCGTGTTCCTTCATCACAATGAATGTAGTGTCCACGACGTGTTTCTGACGAACTGTAGAATTTATCCGTTGGGGCGAATGATGGAATTGATGAATCCCAACAAGGAAAGCATCGACGAAGCAGATGATAAAGATTTGAAGTTTAGCTACTTCATCCAGCCGGTAGAAGCGCCCTGTGGAACCGATAAGACATGGACCTTGAAAGAGTATTTGGATAAGTTCCATGTGAAGGACTATGATAGTGAAAGCAAAGCGTGGACGAAAGCGATCAGTCACCTGGCTACAAAATATACCCAAAAGCTGAAAACAGAGCCTCAAAAAGATGCTTTTGGAAAATTGGCATTTTTGATGATGTATATTCGCTTTGATACATCAGGAAATTACGTGGAGCAGTTAAGAGAAAATATCGACGAAATTGACCGGGTGATGAATACGAAAGAGTGGCAAGATATTCTGAGAGATAAAAAGTGATAGTTTAATCGGGTATAACCCGTATGCGATTTTGGTTCAATCATTGGCCTGATTTCTAAGCGTTCGGCTCGGGCGCACATCGTTCAGAGATGCAAGATATACATTGGCAAGTGTGAGGAGGTCATTCAAGAGTGACCACCATCATTTAGAAGGGTTTGAGATCTCGGAGGACCTGTACAGGTCTTTCGAGATTTTTTTAATCAGTGGAAAAAATAGCTGCATATAAATTTTTCTGATAAGCAATACATTGGGAGGGGCGACAGTATAGAGAGTTAGGCTGGCTGCTATTCACAGGTATAGATCACAAGTTGATCGAGTTTTTGACAAAGGAGAGAAAAGTATGAGCGTATTTAACTTCTAGGAAAGGGCAAGCCCAAGAGAAGAAAAGGCAATTAGAGAAAGGGGGATAAACAGGCAAAAAGAGAAAGAACTTAAGGAAACAAGAAATTGTGACCAGATATTTAGTAAGCAGGTTGAATATCTACTTAGTAAATATGGGAGCGTGTTGACAGTAGAAGAAACGGCCAAAGAACTTAAGGTATCAAAAGATTTGATATACGATCTGGTCAATAGAAAAGAGCTGCATAGCAAGAAAGCAGGAGATCGTAGAGTGATACCAACGGCAGATTTAGTTTATTGGTTGGTTTATGAGGAAAGGATGTGAACAGTATGGCAAAACGTGGAAGGCCCAGGAAGAGTGAACGGGCAAACCAGAAAACGGATGAAATCCAAATAAATTGTGGAAGGTACAGTTTAGTGGAAACCGGCAGAGGAACATGGACCTTTGCGTTAAGGTATAAAACCCTTGAAAATAAGAGAGACCGAATAATAGTGAATAGGAAACTCAGGGAAGATGCCTTAATGAGAGGGTTAGAGCTGGCAGAAGAACGTGGAATCATCAATAATGAGCAACAAAGCATCGGGGTTCAGGAGACCGTCAAAGAGAATCTGGATAAAAGCGGTTTAGCTATGATGAAAGTCGCTGATAAACAGATTAAATACAAGGTGACCCTGCACGATCTGATGGAGCAGTTTGCAGACATAGATTTCAGGTTAGGAAGACTGGATATAGATGCTAAGGGAATTGAAAGTAAGACTAAGCTAAATTACATAGATACGTGTAAGAAAATAGATTGGCTTATTGGGGATACATTTGTGGTCGATGTTTCTGAAGACGTGATCTACTTCATGTTGAAATTTTACAGAGACCCGCCTAAGGAATATGAGGGGTTGAAGCCAGCAAGTCAATCATTATTGAACAAGATGTTCATCATGATGAGAAGCGTGCTTGACTTCGCAGTTCAGATGAAAATACTGGATGAAAACATCATGAGAGACGAAAAGAGGCATTGGAAAATCCCTAATCAGCTGGAGGAACATGAACCCGTAATGGGGTATACAGAGGAAGAGATAAAAATCATGTTCGGAATACTGAAAGAACAGGGATTAGAATATGATGATCTCCCGGAAGAAGAAAGATACAGCAGATGCGTGTATGACCTGTATACCTGGTTTAATACGATGTTGTTTACTGGGGCAAGGTCGGAAGAAATTAGGGCAATTCAGTGGAAAGATATTGATTTTACCCAGAAAACGCTAAGCATCAATAAGGCAATCAAGCTGAAGGGGAAAACGCAGGGGCTTAAGTACTATGAGGTGAGTTCTTTCATAGGAAAGACTAAGACAAAGGGTAGTAAGCGTATATTGCATCTCGATGATGATGTGCTGAGCTTGTTAGAGGGAATGAAGAACTTTAACAAGAAAAATGGCATACCGACAGAAAAAGATGATTTTGTGTTTTGTTCAATAAAATACAAAACGCATTGGTCGGGAAGTGGGCTTAAAGAAGCTATCAATGATCTGTTTAGATGGAAGGGCCTGAAAGACTTGCATCTGGCACCCCATAGATTAAGACATACCTGCGCAAGCATGTTGGAAAACAACGGGGCGTCTGATGATGCCATGATGACCTATTTAGGATTGACGCGGGCGCAGACGCTGAGAGTGTATACCGACCGTGGCAAATTACTACAGCAAAGAAGCAGTAAGATGGTGAGCGAAGCCATCAAGAAAGATATTGGAATACAGTTAATAGAAAGGACGATTTAATTATGAAAACCGAAATAAACAAGGTAAGAGAATTTGAGCATTCGCAACTAATTGAAGGTCGCAAGAATTTTGAATTTGTGATATCAAATCAGCAGAACGCGTTTGTATCTAAAATTTATATCGAAGGCGGGCAGAAGAGTGAAGAGGTGGAAATCCCGGATTTTGTAAAGGGCATTTTGAGTTCGAGCTATGACGCAAAACTAATAGAGGATGATTGTTTGGTTGGCAGGAGATACAATGAAACCGAGGATGAAAGCGTTCTGGAAGGTGGTAGTAACCTGATCGGAATCAATAAGGGGCTGTTTGTACTAAGAAAAGAAGATGCGAAGGTCCCTGGAAAGCTAATAATCAAAGGGAATGTGGGGCAAAACTTAACCGGAATGTTTATTGGGAAAGATAAAGAAAACGAAACCCCATTGAGCATAGTACAAGAAATTAAAGTAGTAGGGACCGAAGGTGTAAAAGTCAAAAGCATAAGCAAAATGTTTGTTGACATGAAAAATCTAGTGAAAGTCGATCTAAGTGAGTTAGACTTAAGTGAAGTAAAGGGCATTGAGAACGTGTTTAAAAACTGCCCGAGGCTAGAAGAAGTAAATCTCGGTAACATGCCTTTGAAACTATATGACCTTAGCAAGATGATAAATGGCTGTGATAATTTGAAAAAACTTATAATACAAAACCAGCCTAAGGATTTAGGAAATCCTCAGATAGTAGAAAGTAGTGATACCGAGATAAGGTTTAGGTACGTTAGAAGTGAGTGGGACTATCCTTTCGATATGAAAATCAAGTTCAATAAAAAATATATTGAAGTGGGTGATCTGTATAATCTGGATGATGACATAGAAAAGATTATACATGACGATAAGGATGATGACGACTGGCTGCCAAAGAATATAGGGGAATGCTATGAACTTATAAAGAACGGATTTTTCTAAGAAAAAGTCGAGGCGTTAAGCGGACAGAGCATAGGAAAATTAAAATAATCTGATAGGAAGAAAATATAATCACGTCTAGAAACATAGGTCAATGATAGTAAGAAAGATGATCTATGTTTCGGACGTGATTATTTATAATAGTAAATTTGATTTTAAGGAAAATCAAAAATAAATAATACTGTGATTGGAGAGTGTAATATCATGAAAAAGTAGAACAAAAACGATAAGAAGAAAAACGACGTGAAATTGAGGTTTATAAGACATTTTGTGAGTGAACTTAAGGTCGAAAAGCCTAAGCTAGTGATCGACGAAAGTTGGAAGGTAGACCCCACTAAAAAGCCTGATGAACAGGGCAATGAAGATAAACTGGTGTTTACCCTGGATCCTGATGATAGGAAGAACAGTAGCTACAAGCTGATTAAGCGTTTACCAGAAGATGAAAAACTTCCCAATGATGTGAACGACGTTGCCGAAGAGGAAAAAGAGGTCTGGAAGAAAGCAAGAATCTTGGGTTATGTAAAAGCCCATCGTAAGGAAAATAAAAAAATCAAGATTAAGAAAGATAAGAAGCAGGATAAGAAAATTGACTACCTTTTGAAAACTAAAGAAGAATTTTATTATCCAGTGATCGACGTCGATAATGATAATAGAGATAAATTTGAAACAAGGGTAGTCTTACATAAGAAGCCGATGAACTATAAAACTCTCGGCTACTTGAAAGTAAAAAAGACGGATGGTCTGAATGAAATAGAGAGCATCGAGATAGATGAAAAGGGGAACAAAATCATTTATGATGAATACGTGGAAGTGATTGTTCCGGCTTGGATAATTCTATTCTGGCTATTCCTTGGGGCCGTGATATTGTTTGCCTGTTTGATGATGACTTTCTTCCCGTACAAGGCTCCCGAGACCTATGACCCGGGGCAAATAAATCAAAGTGGGCAGATGTGGGATGGAACTACGGAGAAAAACGGAGCGCTTCAAGAAGAAATCGAAGCTGAAAGCATAGCAATACCCGGATTTTATTATATCGAGCTTAATGCTGACAGGACCGGCATTAGATTGATGAACCCCAACGATAATGTTTATATGAGATATATCATTTATCTGAAGGATGACCCCGAAAATATTTTGTACGACAGTGACTACATTGACCTTAACAGCGAAGTGGTTTGGGAAGCTTACGATCAGTTAGAGGGCGGCGAATATATAATTACGATGGACATAGTAACCGCGGACCCCGAAACCTGGGCTGGATGTAATGGCGCGACCCAAGATGTAAAACTCATAATTGATAAATAAGAAAGCAGGAGGAACAGACATGAAAAAACAAATTGATATTATAGTAACGAAAATTTAGTTCTACTATAAAAATGATTTTCATCCTGATAATAAAAAGCCTTATTCATTAGAATTTTTAGAAACGTTGGATAGAGAAAAGGCACGTGCAAGAGCTACAAATTGGCTGATAGAATATCAGAAAATGCTTGGGTATAAAATTGATCCTAAAAGTAGAGGGATAGCAATATTAAGTGACTTTAAGAGGTTTAGGAGAACCTATGAAGTTGAGCTGCCAAATCAGTTTATATGTGAGGTAGAAATAGATAAAAAGACAAGAAACCGTAGAAAAGTAAACAAGCAGGAGAAAAAGTTATGAGAGCTGAAAGATATTATTAGAATGGCAAAGCAAGAAATAAGAAATCAGTGCCAGAAGATGGTCAAAGTTTGAAAGACTTGTATCCTGAGATCGCTGAAGAGTTTGTAAAGGCGGTTGATCCAAAAGAATAGAACCTCAGGCCTAAGGATTATAAGCCTTATTCAAGCAAAAGAGCTATGTTTAAGTGTAAAAAATGCGGAACAGTTTGGAATGCAATCATTCAAAATAGAATAAAGGGCAAAGGAAACTGCCCAAACTGTAGAGAAGTAAATGCTTGGCAGCTAAGCTTTCCAGAGGTGTACATATACAACGAGTTAAAACAGATGTGCCCTTAGATAAAAAGGCATGTCCCTTTAGGAAAAGGCCAGAAATAGATTGATATGTATTTGCCTGATAAAAACCTCTGCATTGAATATGGTTCTTATTTCTACCATGAAGGTAGATAGACCGATAATGATAAAGTTAAATACTGTGAGGAAAACAATCTATAGATGTTTTGGATTTTTCAGACAAATGATAGAAATGGTGATATACAGTTCTTAAATAATGGTGTGCTTCTACCTAAGAAAAGTATTCCTGATAATTTGGAATATCTGAATAAGGTTGTAGAATACTTGGCCAATAAGTTAAATCTAGATTACAGTTTATGTGATCATCAAAAATCTTTTGAAGATGCTTATATAAAAACAAGAAAGCCACTGGATATGTATGAAACATTTGCATACGAACATCCTGAGCTGGCTAAAGAGTGGGACTACGAGAAAAACGGGATCATGAAACCTGAACATTTTAAGTAGGGATCGCGCGTAAAGGTGTGGTGGAAGTGCAGTGAGTGTGGAGCTGAATGGCAGGAGATGATAGGCAGTAGAGTTTATTTTCGAGGAAGCAGTTGTCCGAACTGCTATAAATTGAGTAATAGCGTAACCAGAAAAAGATAATACACGTAATTGAAATAGAAAGAGGCAGGACCCAATAAAAGGATCCTGCCTTTTGTGTTTAGTATATCGAAATAAAAAAAGATATACATTCAAAATCGAATGTATATCTTTCTCGTTGGCTGTTCATCTCGGATTCGAACCGAGGACCCTCTGATTAACAGTCAGATGCTCTAACCTGCTGAGCTAATGAACATTATTATTCTTTTACGTCTTTGCGACATTTATTGACGTTCAATCTCATTTGAACTGTCTCGGTCGCTCGGAACGTTTTGTATTATAGCACCTTCACAAATCAATGTCAACACTTTTTTTTCAAAAAATATGAGGCAGGACCCAATAAAAGGATCCTGCCTTTTGTGTTTAGTATATCGAAATAAGAAGTCATTGGAAAGGTATAGAAACCTATTGGAACAAAAGTTTATTTTGGAATTTCAGACGAATTTTAGAAAAAGTTGATACTTGGAGCAGGAAATAATGGTGCAGGGTAAATGGTGGCAAGATAAATTGTCTAGATGAGTGGCTAGAAAATGAGAATAAAAAAACCGGATTTCATTGGTTTCGTCTAAAAATAACGATATACCGTTGAAATCCGGGTGATAATCTTATTGAATTTTAGGAGTCAGTATCATGATTACCTTTTTAACAGTCAGGTGCTCTAACCAACTGAGCTATGGGGCAATGTTTTGTTCGCTGTTTGAGTCAGCTTTATCATTATAGCAACAGGTGCCCCGTTTGTCAACAACTTTTTTGAATTTTTTTGCAATTTTCTCTTTTTGCCGCTGCACGCAATTTGGCAAAATCCGCTTGCGTTCACCAGGGGGTTGCCTTATAATGAAATTACTTATAGAAACTTGTCGGGGGATTGCGGCGTATGGCAAAGATTGACGTAAACCAATATATGGAACAGTGCGGGGTGCGCAAGGCACGGTTCGGCGGTTATGAGCCGGAAGATGTGCGCCAGGCGCTGCGTGCGTTGTGCAGTGATTATGAGCAAAGCCTGAATGCGGCAGCGGCCGAAACCCGTGCGGCCCGGCAGGAGAGCGAGGCACTGCGCCGCCGTTGCCAGACTTTGCTGGGGCAGAACCAGAACCTGACCGCCCAGAATGCGACGCTGGCCGGGCAGGCCGATAAAATTGCCCGCCGGCAGAGCGACCTGGAAACGCGTTATTCCAAAGTGCAGGAGCGCAACCACTCGCTGACGGATCAGGTGGCGGTATTGCGTTTGAAAAACGGAGACCTGACCCGCGAAAATAAAGAACTGACCGACCGTGCCGAAGAAGCTGAGGCGGCGCTGCGCATCAAGGGCCGTGCGCATGACGAAGCCCGGCAGCAGGTACTGGCAGAGAAAGAGCAGGTACTGGCCACCGCCCACGCCGAGGCTGAAAAGATCCGCCGGCAGGCAAGGCAGGAGGCAGACGATCTGCTGAAAGAGACCAACCGCAAAGCCGAAGCAATCGACCAGCTGGCCCGGGAACAGGCCATCGGGCAGGCCCGCAAGATGGTGCAGGCGGCCACCGACGAGGCCCGGGAGATCCAGAATGCCCATCGGCTGCGGCTGCAGGACCTCAAAAGCCGGATTGCAGCGATGGAGCAGCAGCGGGATAAACTGCTGGACTTCTTCAGCGAGATGATCGGGGAACTGCAGGAAGCCCAGGACTATGCCCGTCAGAACAGCCCGGTCACGCCCTACGATGAGGAAATCACCGAGGTGTCCTCGGAACCGAAACTGGATCTGTCGGAAAAAACCGTGGAAGCTGCGGCGGCATCGCTGCCGGAAACCGACGACCAGCAGGCCGAAGACCAGGGGCAGGCGGTCAACTGCGTGGTTGCCCCAGGACTGGACGAGGAAGAACCCGCGCCGCCGCGCACGGTGGAACTGGTACCGGAGGAGGAAACGACTCCCTCGCCGGATTATTTTGATACCCAGCCCCGGCAGGAACCCAGCGACCCGCCGGAGATCGAAGTGCCGGGGGCCATTTTCTCCTATCCCATTCTGCGCCAGGAAGGAGAACCCATTCTGGACGAAGCACCCCCCATGCGCGGCCCCCATATGCCGGTAATGCCGGACCTGAGCGCGACCGAGGACGAGGACGACGGCGCGGAGGATGCCGACATCCGTATTATTCCCGAACAAAAGCAGCCGCAGGACCCCCGCCGCAGTAAGATTGTTGGGGCGCTGCGTTCCCTGCATAACAAAATCAGCGGAACCTAATAAAACAGGAGACGGTGTGTGAAAACTTTCAAATACATAGTGTCCTCCGTCTGGGTCGTGGTTTTGTGCCTGGTGGCCGGGTTTGCGGCGGCAGCCGACACCACAACGGCGGCCACCGGTGCGGGCAATTTCCGGGTGGAACAAATTTATGTCAACGTGCCGGAAATGGATGTCTTTTTCTACGCGCTGGACGCGGACGGAAATTCTTATACGCCCACCGTGGTACAGGCGGCCGGTCTGGAACTGACGCTGGGGGACCATACGTTGGATACCAGTTCTCTGGGCCAGGCGGACAGTCCCATCTGTTATATGGTAGCGCTGGACAACAGCAGCGAGATCTCAGGGGATGATTTCCGCCAGATGCGCGGTGCCATCTGGCAGCTGATCCGCAACAAAGGGGAAAATGACCAGGTGGCATTGTATACCCTGGCGGGCGGGGCGACCTGTGTACAACCTGCTACGTCCGATGCCAATACGCTGTATAACGCACTGGCCAAGATCCAGCAGGTGAACGGCGCCATGGATATGACCAAAGCTGCCTCCACCATTGCGGGGGATATCCAGAAGGAATATCAGGCGCTGGCTCCTCGCAAAGCGGTGTTTCTGTGCACCGATGCGCAGCGGGTGGTGACCAATCCCGGGCTGGTACTGGGCCTGATGAGTGATGTGAGCACCAAATTGAACATGGCCATTTATGCCTTTGTGGGCAGCAGCGCACCGGAAAAGTTTACGATTCTGGATGCGGTATCCGATGGCCGTGTGATTCCCTGCGCCATGTCTCAGATGGGGCAGGCCATACAGGAAAAACAGAAGATGTTTGCCACTGCCCTGGAACTGCGCACCGAAGTGCCGGAAAGTATGTACGGCGAACGGCAGGAGATCGTTACCCTGGCGGTGCCCAGTCTGGGCAGCGCCGTGCAAAGCAGCACCACGGTATATATGGGCTTCCGGATGGAGAAGCCCCAGGTGACCAAGGTGGAAGTGATCCGGCGCAACAAACTGCGCCTGACTCTGAACCAGGCCATCAACCCCAATGCCACACGGCCGCAGTTTTACCATGTGGTCAGCAACGATATCTGGAACTGGCATGTGCCGGTAAAAAGTGTGGAGATCAGTGAGGACGGCCGCACCGTTACCCTTACAACGTCCAACCTGTATGAAGGGGATTACCATGTGGCCTTGAACAAGGTGTCCAGCCGTATATCGCCGGCCAATGTCAGTTCTTTGCGGGAAGAAACGGATTTTGTGATCCAGGTCTGGCCCCGGGATAAAGGTTTTTATCTGGCACGGTTCCGCACGCCGCTGCTGTTGGCAATCGTGATTCTGGTAATTCTGGGCTTCCAGTGGCGGCGGCTGCGCCGCAGGGACCGGGCTGCCGAGCAGGAAGCCGAAGCGGAACATCTGCTGGCCGGTGTGACGGATGACAATGCATTGCCCCGGCGCTGGGTCACCATGTTCTGGGGCCAGCGCGGCTCCATTGCCGAGAGCCGCTGGGCCGGTATGGTGGAAAGCAGTCTGCTGCTGGGCAGCGATGCCGCCCAGTGTGACCTTTGCCTGCCGGATCCCAAAATCCAGCCCCAGCACTGCGCACTGTGCGTGCGGGGAGAATCCCTGCTGGTACAGACCCTGAACCCGGAGGCTCCGGTCTTTGTGAACGGGGAACGGATTGACGGGGAACACCGCCTGCAAAACAACGATACCTTGCGGTTGGGCCGCACGACGATCCGGCTGGTGCTGTGAGAAAGAGGAACAACGATGAAATTGACCAAGTGTGAACAGGGACATTTTTACGATTCGGACAAATACCCTGCCTGCCCGTACTGCAATGCGGACTTGCAGAGCGAAACCGCCATTGTGCATACCAGCGAAGGCCCCGCGGCGGAAGCCGCTGCTCCGGAAGGACCGGTGGCCGGCTGGCTGGTGGTGCTCAACGGCCCGGCCCGCGGGCGGGATCTGCGGCTGGGTGTGGGGCGCAGCTTTCTGGGAACAGATGCCGCGGGAACACCGGTAACCCTCAGCCCCGATGCACCGCTGGGGGCGCGGCAGGCCACGGTGGTGTATGATGCCCAGGCCGATGCGTTTACACTGCTGCCCGGTTCTTCGCAGGCGCTGTGTTATCTGAACGGGCAGGCCGTGCTGGAAGCCCAGCCGCTGGCCGCCGGTGCGGAACTGAAGCTGGGCGATGCCGATTTGCGTTTCGTGCCGTTCTGCGGCGACGGATTCCGTTGGTAAGGGGGTTCAGCCGTGACCAGTGAGATTGTTTTTCTCATCACAGAACAGCGCAACAAACAGCGGATCACGCTGCCCTCCGGCCGTGGTGCTTACCGGTTCGGCCGCAGCGCCCAGTGTGAATATGTACTGCGCCGCAACAATGTGGGGGACCGGCAGTTCACCATTGCCTGTACCGGGGAACAGTGGACCCTGACCGATGATTCCAGCGACTGCAACACCTGGTACAATAACCGCTACCTGACGGCGGGGGAAACCTGTGTTCTGCAGCCCGGCGATGTGATCGGCCTGAATACCGACGGAAACGCCTCCACCCAGGAGATCACCTTCCGGGTGGAAGAAATCCGCACGGTACAGGGCAATGGGGCAGGGCCCCGGCAGGAACAGACCGATGCGTCGGTGCTGCGGGAAATCGACATCCGCCGCAAAAAACGGGTGCTTATCGGCCGCGGCGACGACTGCGACATCAAGCTTGTCAGCGACCGGGTCTCCCGCCATCATTGCGAGGTGGTCTACCGGGACGGCCAGTTTGAGGTCCGGGACCTGGGGTCCACCAACGGTACCTATGTGGATGGCGTGCGCATCAGCCGTGCCGCACTGCGCAACGGTGCGGTCATCAACGTGCCTACCCAGGTTTTTGCCTTTACCGGCGGCCTTTTGCATTACCATGAACATAAAAGCGGCATCAGCGTACAGCTGTTGAATGTCTACAAAACCGTGCAGGACCGCAATACCCAGAAGCCGCTGAACATTGTGGACGGCACCAGCCTGGAGATCGAACCCAACAGTTTTGTGGTGCTGGTGGGCGGTTCCGGTACGGGCAAATCCAGTCTGCTCACCTGTATTACCGGCACGGCGCCCTGTACCTCGGGCAGTGTACGGTTCGACGGGCTGGAAACCCGCGGCAACCGCAACGCCTTTGATGCGGTACTGGGCTATGTGCCCCAGCGGGACATCATGCACGATAACCTGACGGTGGAACAAAGCCTGACCTTTACGGCCAAGCTTCGCATTGCCCATGACGCCAGCCGGGCCGAAATTGCCGCGGCGGTGGCCCATGCCATTGAAGCGGTAAACCTGACCGGGCGGGAAAAAACTCTGATCTCCCAGCTGTCCGGCGGGCAGAAAAAGCGGGTCTCCATTGCCATGGAGCTGCTGGCCAGTCCCCGGCTGCTGATTCTGGACGAACCGACCAGCGGCCTTTCGCCGGACCTGGACCGCAGCATGATGGAACTGTGCCGCAAGCTCAGCCACCAGAACTGTACGGTCCTGATGGTCACCCATAATATGTCCAACATCAACCTTTGCGACAAGATCGCCTTTTTGGGCGTGGGCGGTGTGTTGTGTTACTATGGCGCGCCGGAAAAACTCAACCGCTATTTTGATGTGGAACTGACCAGCGATATTTTTGAAAAACTGCGGGAACCGGAACTGGTAGAACAGTACCGCCGGCAGTACTTTACCACACCGGAGTTCAACCGCCTGGTGGCGGCCTGGCCCGAGGCAGCACAGGAGGCGGACAAGCGATGCGACCAATCGAAGTAATGAAATTCCTGCGCCAGTTCACGGTGCTGGTGCAGCGCAATCTGCGCCTGATCTGGAACGATAAACTGCTTATGGCCAGCCTGATCCTGCAGGCACCCTTCATGGTGCTGGTCATCAGCCTGGTGGTGGACCCCAACTGCTTTACTTCCAACCTGGTCAACGTAGGCAGCCGCACGGCGCTGTTCATCCTCAGTGCCATGGCCGCCTTTATGGGAACCCTGAATTCCTACCGTGAGATCTGCAAGGAGCGGGATATTATCCTGCGGGAAGCCTCGGTAGGGGTCAACCTGCTGGCGGTGGTGCTCAGCAAAGCCTTTGTATTGCTCCTGATCGAGATCGTTCAGGCGGCCATTCTGGCCTTCGGGTTTGTCAGCATCGTCCATGTGCCGCAGAACCATCTGCTGTTTGAAACAAATCTGGAAATTTTTATTACGGTGCTGCTTATGCTGTTTGCCTCCAGCGCCATGGGCCTGCTGGTGTCGGCCATCTTCAAAAGCGGCGAGACCGCCATTCTGGTGGTGTTGGTGCTGATGATCGGCCAGGTGGTTTTCAGCGGCATTATGTTTACCCTGACCGGCGTGGCCAGTTCCATTGCCTCGGTTATCGTCTGCCGGTGGGGTATGGGCGCATTGGGCGCTTCCACCGACCTGAACAGCCGCCTTGCCTGGCTGAAAGCCGGGTTTGACGGCCCCATGTACGATGCCACCATTGCCAACCTGCTCAACTGCTGGCAGATGCTGGCACTGATTTCTGCGGTCTGCATTGTGGCAGCCTGGCTGGTACTGCAAATTTCTTTCGACCGCAAGAAGGCCTGAGCAAGGCTTTGGCAAATCGAAAGCACGCCTTTGACAGAAACCGAACAAAAACATCCCCGTGACCGGGAACTGCCGGTCACGGGGATGTTTTTATACGATAATAAGATTATTCTTCGGGTTTGCGCAGCTTGTCGGCGGCGGAGGAAGCAGCCTGCCGGGCAGACTGTGCCAGCCGGCGCAGATGATTCAGGGCAGACCGGGTGGCGGCCAGGGTTTCGCCGTAACGCAGGCTCTGCATCCGCGGGAAGGCGCGCAGCAGGCGGCGAGCGCCCAAACGGTCCAGATCCATGTCCCGCAGCTTGGTCCGCAGGGCCTCGGCACGGGTGGTCAGTTCGGCCCGCAGCTCGGCGGCGTTGTCGCGGCTTTCCAGCTTGGCCAGGGCCAGCTGCAGTTTCTGCTCATCCAGCAGCGTGTCGGCCGTCATGGCGCCGGTGCCCAGCAATTCGGTCAGCTTGTCACTGGAGATCCGCAGCCGGGCCCGCAGTTCGTCGATTTCTTTCAGCCGCTTGTTGAGCCCGATGGCTGCCGCCGTGGAAACGCCCACATCCACCAGGAAAAACAGCGTTACAAGGGTATCCACAGGCACCAGAATACGCATGGGAAGGGGATTGGCGGCCCGGGCCAGCAGTGGATGCACCGCTTTGATCATGATGACACTGCCCAGCCCCCACAGCAGCGAAAACTGGGGGCAGATATAACCGCCCAGGTTGCCTTTAAAGTTGGAGTAATCCCACCAGCGGATATGATACATCCGGAAGAGGGCCCAACCGCCGATCAATTCAATGGCAGTGGTCAGCACCATGCCTACCACAAACACGGTCAGAACACCGGGGGCTGTGCCCCGGGCGGGCAGCAACCGCACAAAGTAGAGCAGCACCACCATACCCACACCGTAAATGGGGCACATGGGTCCGCACAAAAAGCCACGGTTTACAAGGCGGTGTTCCCGCAGGGCGGCAAAAATCACTTCGGCACACCAACCCAACACGCCGTACAGGTAAAACCAGAACAGGGTGTGTGCCGCCACCTCAGGTAAGGTCATCGGGCGCCTCCTGCTGTTTGGCCAGCTCTTTGGGCTCTACCCAATGTACCGTTTCGTCAGGGCCTTTGCGGGCGATCAACGCTTTGATGGGAATACCCTGTTCGCTGAACATACCCTCGTGTTCGGTACGCAGGTTCCACGCAGGCTCATGGGCGTGCAGGTCAAAGGTCTGCCAGGTGATCTCAAAACCGGCGGCAGGGAAGTAACTCAGGCTGTCACGGAACAGGTCGTCGTCATCGGTCTTGAACCAGATCTCGGCTCCCTCGTCCATCAGGCGGCGGTACTGCAGCAGCTGGCGGGGATGGGTCAGCCGGTGTTTGTTGCTGCCGGCGTTCTTGCTCCACGGATTGCAGAAGTTGATGTAGATGCGCGATACCCGGTCCTCGGGGGTAAAGGCGTTGCCCATCCGCTCAATATCCAGGCTGGCGATCTTTACATTGTCCGGCGGCAGCTGGCGGGCGGCATAGGCTGCCTCCACCTTGCGCTTGGCCAGAATCAGCACCTTGTCGGTGATGTCGATGCCCAGATAGTTGATGTCCGGGTGGGCAGGGGCAATCTGTGCCAGAAAACCCCCTTTTCCGCAGCCCAGTTCCAGATGCCAGGGCTGGTCGGGACGGGCGTACAGTTCATGCCAGTGGCCCCCGTGGGTCAGCGGCTCGTGTACATGAAAATCGCAGGCCAGCAGTTCGGGCCGTGCATAGGGTTTGAATCGCATTCGCATAACAACATACTCCTGATCTTACAAAATCTCGGTCATAAAGGCACGTACCCGTGCCTCGTCGGCATCCCCCAGGCTGCCCTGGCAAAAAGCCGGTTTGCCGCCGCCGCGGCCGGCAAAGGTTTCGTTCAGTGCCTTGCAAACGGGGCGGATATCCTCCCCCGGGGCGGCTGCCAGTGCGTAGGCAAGTCCCTGTCCGCCCGGTGCCAGGGCACAGCAGGCTGCGTGGGTTTCGGCGGCCACTGCCAGCGCGATGCGCCGCAGTCCGTCGCCGTCGGCGCCCTCTGCCCAGACGGTGCAGGGCTGGCCGGGCGTTGCCGCTGTGGCGTAAGCTGCAGCCAGAACATTCTGCAGGGCCGCCAGCCGCTGTTTCAGCTGGGCTTCGCCCGTTTGCAGACGGGTCACGGCGTCGGTCAGTTTGCCCACCGGGGCGGAAAGAAGCCGCCCGGCGGATTCGGCGTCGGCCCAACCGTTGGCGATGGCTTCATAAGCCCGCTGCCCGCAGGCTACGGCCAGCCGCATGCCGCTTTTGTAATGCTGAGCGGAAATGATCTTGATGATCCCCACTTCGCCAGTGCGGCTCAGATGGGTGCCGCAGCAGGCACAGCGGTCGCCGCCTGCTTCCACCAGCCGTACGGGACCGTCCAGCTCCTTTTTGCTGCGGTACTGGGTGACGGCCAGGGTTTCGGCATCCGGAATATAACAATGTACCGGCGTGTCGGCCCGCACCGCCCTGTTGGCCTGGGCTTCCGCTTCCGCCAGCTGGGCTTCGGTCAGCGGGATGCTGGTATCCATTCGCACGTAAGGTGTACCGATATGGAAGCCGACATTCTCGGCACCGTACAGGCGGTGGAGCGTACCGCTCAGGATGTGCTCCCCTGTATGCTGCTGCATGGCGTCCAGCCGGGGTGCCCAATCCAGAGAGCCTTCCACTTCGGTGCCTTCGGGCAGCGGTTTGTCCGTGGTGTGGGTGATGGTCAGGCCATCGGTATGTACGGCCAGTACCCGGGCTTCCCCCAGGTAGCCGGTATCACAGGGCTGGCCGCCGCCTTCCGGAAAAAAGGCGGTGCGGTCCAGCACCACACCGTACCCCTGGGGCACGGGCGTACAGGACAACACCCGGGCGGTGAAGCGCTGCAAATAGGAATCGGTTTCGAACAGCTTTTCGGTCACAGGCAACAGGTGACCTCCTTTTTTTGGGATTTTTCCTATTATACCATAAAACAGGTGTGGAAAAAAACACCGAAATCCTTTATAATAAAAGTCAGTACATTTTATACAACCATGTAAGGAAAACTGCCCTATGCAAAAAAAGATTTGTTTTGCGGCGCTGGCCTTGCCGGCGCTGCTGTTGGCCGGCTGCGCCGACAGTCCGCTGGAAGCGCTGCTCCCGGCTGAGAACACCGCTACCGTGGAAACTGCCGCCGCACCGCAGCCCCAGACCCTGAATGTCTATGCCACCCAGGCCTTGCTGCCGGCCGTGCAGAATTACGCATCCAGCCAGCAGGTGACGCTGCAGGTGACGGAAGACCCGGCTGCCGCCGACCTGGTACTGCTGGACCACAAGCCTGACGGTTTTGTGGAAGGCGTGGATGTTATGAGCGATACGCTGCTGGCTGCCGCTGCGGCCCGTGCAGGCATCACCGAAAGCACCGACGCCTTGCCGCTGGGCCGCAGCCTGTACGGGTATTGGGCCAACGGCACTCTGCTGAACAGTTTGCTGGGGGATGGCGGCGTAACGGCGTTGCAGAATGCCAGCTGGGATGAGTGGAGCGATTTTGTGGAAACCCTGCAAGCCTGGCTGGAAGAGCCCGGTGCGGCGACCGTCACTTTGAATGGCAGCAAGTTTACCCTGCCTGAAACAAAACCGGATACCCTCAATGCCACCGGTGTCTTTTCCGAACCCATGGACCGGGTGTCCGGCTACACGGCAGCCATGCTGGCCGCCGGCAGTGAACTGACGGAAGATACGCTGACCGGCCCGCTGAACGGTGTTTACAGTGCCGTGACCCTGGAATGGGACAACCTGGCGGAGAACGACGAAACAGCACTGTTCCGGCGCGCCAAGCTGACGGACCTGCTTTCGGCCTACGGGTCGGAGGCATGCCAGAACCTGGTGCTGATCCCCTTTAAATGCGAACTGGAAGAGAGTGACCTCTCCACCGAAGAATACAACCTTACCGGCCTGCTGGATTACCCGGTCCTGGCCGAGGTGGGCTACGTGACGGTGCGGGCCGGCACCGAGGAAACAGCCCAGAAAGCAGCCAAGAGCGCGGCCCTGTGGCTGTACAGCAGCGGGGATGGGGAAAACGCCCTGACCGAGACCCTGGGTGTCATTACGCCGTGGAATACGGCTTCGGACACCACCACACTGGGGGCCATGCAGATCGAGCAGGCGGGCACCGGTATTTTGCCGGGCATCACGGTCACCCAGGCCCAGGCCGACGCCCTGGAAGAAAATGAAGAAGCGCTGCGGGACAGCACCAGCCATACCACGGCAGAGCGCAAGACCTTTACCGAGCAGGCTCTGCAGGCGCTGGGCGTTACCGAAGCGGAAGAGTAAAGGGACGCGTAAAAACGCCCCGGTTGGAAAAGAGGAAGAATCATGGAACTGAAACGTTGCAGTGGCATCTTGATGCCCATCTCCAGCCTGCCCGGCGGGCATGGAATCGGCAGCCTGGGCGCGCCGGCGCGCCGTTTTGTGGATTTTCTCGCCCGCGCCGGGCAGAGCATCTGGCAGATTCTGCCTGTAGGTCCCACCGGCTATGCCGACAGCCCCTACCAGAGCTGTTCGGCTTTTGCGGGCAACCCCTATTTCATTGACCTGGACCTGCTGGCCCGGGATGGGCTGCTCAAACGCAAGGATTATGCCTTTGTGGATTGGGGCGGCGACGAAACCCATGTGGATTACGGCACCCTTTACGAACGGCGGTTCCCGGTACTGCGCAAAGCCTACGAGAATTTCCTCAAAGGCCGCCCGGTGCCCGGGTACGAAACCCCCTACCCGGACGACTGGTACCGCTTCCAGTTCCTGGCGGCGGACTGGCTGCCCGACTATTGCCTGTACATGGCCATCAAGGAAGAAAACGGCATGGCCGACTGGCAGCAGTGGCCCCGTGCCCTGCGCCGCCGTGACCCGGAAACGCTGGCACAGTTCCGGGCGGAACACGCCAAAGAAATTGAGTTCTGGGCCTTCCTGCAGTATGAGTTTGACCGCCAGTGGCGTGCTCTGCATGAATATGCAGCCTCCAAGGGTGTTTCCATCATGGGGGATATCCCCATCTATGTGGCGCCCGATTCCGCCGATGCCTGGGCGGGTACCGAACTGTTTGAAACGGACGAAGAGGGCAAACCCCGCCGTGTGGCAGGCTGCCCGCCGGATTATTTTGCGGAGGACGGCCAGCTGTGGGGCAACCCGATTTATGACTGGGATTACCACCGCAAAACGGACTTTGCCTGGTGGGTACGCCGGGTGCGGCATGCTTTGTCCATCTATGATATTTTGCGGATCGACCACTTCCGCGGATTCGATACCTATTGGGCCATTCCGGCAGGGGAGACCACGGCCCGCAACGGCCGTTGGGAACAGGGCCCCGGGATGGAACTGTTCCGGGCGCTGCATCTGGCCATGGGGGACCTTCCCATTGTGGCGGAAGACCTGGGCGAAATGTTCCCCTCGGTGCGCAAGTTGCTGGCAGAAAGCGGCTTCCCCGGCATGAAAGTGCTGCAATTCGCCTTTACCGGGCAGGACAGTGTCGATCTGCCCCATAATTATCCGCGCAACTGTGTGGCCTACCCCGGCACCCACGACAACAATACGCTGGCCGGCTGGTTCAGCCAGGAACTGGACGCCAAGGGCCGCAAGCAGGCCGAGGAATATTTTGCTCTCACCGAACAGGAGGGCAAACTGCGCGGCCTTTTGCGCGGTGTACTGGCAAGCCCGGCGGCGCTGGCCATTATCCCCATGGCGGACTGGCTGGAAGCCCCCGCCGAAGCACGCCTGAATACCCCCGGCCGTGCCCAGGGCAACTGGCAGTGGCGTGCCCAGGATAAAGACCTGAACCCGGCACTGGCCAAGGAGATCCGCAGCCTGTGTGCCCGGTATTTCCGTGCGGAACCGGCCTTGCAGCGTGGAAAAAGCAGTGATTTGTAAACATCACCAGTATTCTGTGCCTGCATAAAAAATTCTTTGTGCAAGCGAAACCTAGGAAAAACGGCGCATTTGTGGTAATATACATGTATATACAATGCCTGACTACGGGTAAAATTACACTGAGCGCAAGTGAGGGTTTAAGATGAAGCTGGAGTATACCAAAGAAGAGCTTGCCGTGCAGATTGCAGCGCTGGAACAGCTGTTCGATACGGTCTGCATCGTGGACCCGTACCGCAGCGTCCTGCTGGACGCTTCCACACTGGAGCCGGCCGGGGAAGGTAGCCCCATTCCCATGTTGGACGAGACCGGCCGCGGCATGCAGTTGCTGCAGTTGGACGAGCGGGACGAAATGCGGATTTTTCAAAGCATTCAGGTCATGGGCCGTCCTTGTGTGCTGGTTCTGCATTGGCGTCTGCCCCATGATGCCGGTGCTTCGGCCGGTGCCCGAAACTCTTACGACCGTGCCCTGACCCAGTACCGGGAAGATATGCGCCGGGACTATGTGACCGGTGTGTACAATGCCCGCTACATTCAGGAAGAATACCGCAGCTACGCCGAAAAGCAGGCTATGAAAGGCCAGCCGGTGGGGGCTGTGATGCTGCGGGTGAATGAATACTGGAACCTGCGCAATCAGGAATCCCTGCAGGCGGCGGAATGCTGCCTGAATACGGCGGCAGGCATCCTGCAGCTGGCAGTGGGAACCGACCATGACCACGCGGTGCTGGCCCGCCTGGAGGATGGCCTGTTCGTGGCCATTACGGTGGGTACGCCTGCCTCTCACCTGGCACAAAGCATCAACCAGGCGCTGGAATCTTCCCGCCGGGTATTCAGCATCACGCTGGCCCGCCGCGGAACCTTTACGGTAAGCACCGCCAGTGCCGAATGGGGAGAGACCTCCTCCTGGGAAATGATGCTCTCGCTGGCCCAGCAGCGCCTGTGATCTCTGCATAAAAACAACCCCCTTGTGTACATACTAAGGCTGAAGCAAGTACTGTATACAAGGGGGATTTTGTTATGCAAAATGATAACGAGAAGATGCTGCAGGAGATCGTCCAGAATACCGAGATGGGGAAGAATACCCTGGACGAGATGATGGGCCTGACCCATGACCAGCGCCTGAAAGATGAGATGATGCGCCAGAAGCGGGAATACCGCCGCATCAACCAGGCGGCCCATACGGCGCTGGATGCCATTGGTGCCCAAGCCCAGGGGCAGAGCGCCGCCGCCCGGATGAGCGTCAGCATGGGAATACGCACCCGCACCATGCTGGACAAGTCCACCCGCAACCTGGCCACCATGCTGGCCGAAGGCAGCGGCCAGGGGGTGATGGATTGCAAACGGGCCGAAAAGGATTATCCCAGTGCCAGCCCCGGCGCCCAGCAACTTTGCCGGGAACTGGGCGAAATGCAGGCCAAAGCCGAGATGACATGGCGGGAATTTATTTAAGGGGCGTCCCTACGGTTGCGCGGTGGGCGCCGGGCTGGTATAATCAGGGCAGAATCAACTATCGAAAGGAAGCCACTGCCCATGAGAGTTCTTGTCAGCGCCTGCCTGCTGGGTGAAAATTGCAAATATAACGGGAAGAACAACCGCAACGAGGAACTGCTCCGCCGGCTGCAAAAGCACGAAGTGATACCGGTCTGCCCGGAGATGCTCTCCGGCCTGGGAACACCGCGCCCCTGTGTGGAACTGCGGGACGGGGTGGCTTTCAACCAGTATGGTGAGAACGTGGATGCGGCCTTTCACACCGGGGTGGAACGGGCTCTGGCACAGATCGAAGGGCAGCAGATCGACCTGGTGGTGCTGCAGTCCCGCAGCCCTACCTGCGGCGTCAGGCAGATTTATGACGGAACCTTCAGCCGTCGGCTTATCGACGGGCAGGGCATGCTGGCGGCGGCTTTGCAGGCCCGCGGATACCGCCTTGTGGATGTGGAAGAAATCGATTCAATCCCGGAACTGTAAAAACACCGGGGAACCTTTAACAGGTTCCCCGGTGTTTTGATATATGCCGTATTAAAGGTGATCGATCATATAGGCTACGATCTCGGTGGCGGTTTTTACATATTCGGCAATGCTGAACTGTTTCACAACCAGCACTTCGTAACCGCTCTCGTCGGCGTTGTCGCTCATGGCGCGCAGCACCACGCAAGGCACGCCGTTGCGTCCTGCTACCTGGCTCACCGCAGCGCCTTCCATCTCCACACAGTCGGGATGGCACTTTGCCTCAATGGCTTTCTTGGTGGCGGCATCGCCCACAAAGGTATCGCCGGTGGCAATCTTGCCGGCAATGGCTTTCACGCCGCAGGCTTCGCAGGCGTCCAGCGCTGCCTGCACCAGAACGGGATCGCCGTGGTATTCCTCCAAAAACGGCGCGCTCTGGGCCAGCATGTCCAGTTGGGCGTCGTGGTACACTACCGTTTCGCCCACGCATACGTCGCCAATGCCGATCTTGCTGGTCATGTTGCCGGCAATGCCGCTGAAAATCAACCGGTCAATGCCGTATTTGGTGCACAGCACCTGCACGGTGCTGGCCGCATTGGCCTTGCCCATACCGGCACAGCAGACTACCACCTGCTTGCCATGCAGTGTGCCGCAATGGTATTCCACACCGGCGTAATGTTCGCAGCGTACGTCCTGCAGGCGGGCGCAGAGCTGGTCTACTTCATCGGGCATGGCGCCCATGATGCCAAAAATCATCTGCGGCCTCCTTATCAGACGTTGAACAGGAACTCGATCACGTCGCCGTCCTGCACCACATATTCCTTGCCCTCGGTGCGCTGCAGGCCCTTGGCCTTGACCGCGGCATAGTTGAAGTCGGCGTCCTCCAGGTCCTGGTAACCGATGACCTGGGCACGGATAAAGCCGCGCTCAAAGTCGGAGTGGATCTTGCCGGCAGCCTGGGGGGCCTTGGTGCCCTTCTTGATGGTCCAGGCGCGGCATTCCTTTTTGCCGTCGGTCAAAAAGCTGATAAGCCCCAGCAGTTCATAGCTGGCTTTGATCAGCTTGTCCAGACCGGTGGATTCAATGCCCATCTCCTGCAGGAAGGCCAGTTTCTCCTCGGGAGTAGAGTCGGCGATGTCTTCCTCGGTCTTGGCGCAGATGGGCAGAGCCTGGGCGCCTTCGGACTGGGCACGTTCCACCACCAGCGGGTAGTACTGGTTGCCGTCCAGGCCGCCCAGCAGGTCATCCTCGCCCACGTTGCAGGCGTAGATCACCGGCTTGGCCGAAAGCAGCCCCAGTTCCTTGCGGGCGACCTTCTGGCTGTCGTCCTCCTCGTCAAAGGCAAAGGTGCGGGCGGGTTTCTCCGCTTCCAGGTGGGCGGCCAGTTCCGCCAGCCAGGCAGCCTCGGCAGCGGCGGCCTTGTTGCCGGTCTTGGCGGCTTTCTGCTGGCGGCCCAGACGGTTGTTCACCACTTCCAGGTCGGCCAGGATCAGTTCCAGGTCGATGGCGTCAATGTCTCGGATGGGGTCCACGCCTTCCGGCTTGTTTACATCCTCCACCACGTGCACGATGTTGTCGTCATCAAAGCAGCGCACCACATGCACCAGGGCGTCGCATTCCCGGATGTGCCCCAGGAACTTGTTGCCCAGGCCGGCACCGTGGGCCGCACCCTTTACCAGACCGGCAATGTCCACAAACTCCACAATGGCGGGGGTCTTTTTATCGGTCTGCCACACTTCGGCCAGCTTGTCCAGGCGGGCATCCGGCACCGCCACGATGCCCGCGTTGGGCTCGATGGTGCAGAAGGGATAGTTGGCGGCCTGTGCGTTGCGGGTCGAGGTGATGGCGTTGAACAAAGTGGATTTGCCCACGTTGGGCAGCCCCACGATACCTAATTTCATATTGTTTCGCTCCTTTTGGCGTGTTTTCCACCCCTTATTATACACATAAGGCCGCTGCGGCGCAAGAAAAATGCGGCAAAACCGAAGCTTCGTTCTTTTTTTATCCACAATTATACGGTATAATAGAAACTACAGTGGGGTACCGCAAGGGTGCCCAACGAAAACGGAGGGACAACAACATGGCGAATGAGAAGATTCTGGTTGTAGATGACGATAAAAATATTTGTGAATTGCTGCGTTTGTATCTGGTCAAGGAGGGCTATAACGTCACCATGGCGCACGACGGCGGTGCCGCGCTGACAGAATTTGAAAAACTGCATCCCGACCTGGTACTGCTGGACGTGATGATGCCGGTGATGGACGGCTGGGAAGTCTGCCGCAAGATCCGCGCCAAGGACAATACCCCCATCATCATGCTGACGGCCAAAGGCGAAACCTATGACAAGGTGCTGGGCCTGGAACTGGGCGCCGATGACTACATCGTGAAGCCTTTTGACGCCAAGGAAGTGACCGCCCGCATCAAGGCCGTGCTGCGCCGTTCTTCCAAGGAAGAGGACAGCAAGGGTGTTTACGACTTTGACAACCTGCACCTGGATATGAACCGCTATGAACTGAAGGTCAAGGGCAAAGTGGTGGAAGCACCGCCCAAGGAACTGGAACTGCTGGCCTGCCTGGCCGGGCATCCCAACCGTGTGTACACCCGCGACCAGCTGCTGGACGAGGTCTGGGGCTTTGAATACTACGGTGACTCCCGCACCATCGACGTGCATGTAAAGCGCCTGCGTGAAAAGCTGGAAGGTGCGTCGGACAAATGGAACCTCAAGACGGTCTGGGGCGTCGGTTATAAATTCGAGGTACGGGAATGAACCGCCGGAATACCATCAGCCGGGAATTTTTTTCCACCATTGCGGTGGTGCTGATTCTGGGGCTCAGTGTCATGTGTGCCATCCAGACGGCGTTGTCGGCTGCCTATTTTGTCACGGAGCGCCGTGCCGCCCTGACCGCTATTCTGGACGGCGCCAGTGCTTTGAGTGAACGCTTTGCCGAGGGCGGCGCCATCGTCACCCAGCCGTTGGGGGATGAGCGCACGCAGGATGCCCGCAGCGGCTTTGAACTGTTCAATACTGCCTCGGGTGCCATGGTGTTTGTGGCCTCGGAGGATGGGCAGGTGCTGCTGCACACCGAGGGGGCGGAATTTGCCGAACAGTATGTGCCCCAGGACCTGCTGGACAAGATGGACGAAGGCCAGGACCTGTTTGAAACGGGTACCCTGGGCGGTGTGTACCGGGATAAGTACTATACCGCGGGCCGCCGCATCAATGTGGAGGGCAGCGTAGGGTATCTGTTTGCCGCCAGTCCCATGACGGCGCTGGGGTCCTACATAATGGATATGTTGGTCATGTTCGGCATCTCGGCCATTGCCATTCTGCTGTTGTGCAGCCTGCTTTGCTGGATACTGGCCCGGCGGATCACCGGCCCCATTGAGGGCGTCAGCGAGGCCGCCCGGCGGCTGGGCAGCGGTGACTTTACGGCCCGCGCCCCGGTGGACGGCTGTGTGGAACTGGCTGAATTTGCCACCACCTTCAACAACATGGCCACCCGGCTGCAGACCATCGATAACTCCCGCGGCCAGTTTATGGGGAATATAGCCCACGAACTGCGCACCCCCATGACCACCATCAAGGGCTTTATTGACGGTATGCTGGACGGTACCATCCCGCCGGAAGAAAACCAGCATTACCTATCTATTGTTTCGCAGGAAACCGGTCGTCTGGCCCGCCTGGTGCAGAATATGCTGGATATCACCAAGCTGGAAGCAGGCGAAGTGCCGGTCCATGCCCAGAGTTATGACTTGTGGAAAACCGTCACCGATGTGGTGCTCAGCGATGAACAGCGCATCGAGGATGGCAAAATCGATATTCAGGGGTTGGGTGGCCCGCCGCTGCTGATTTTTGCGGACCCGGACTTTGTGCACCAGGTGGTGTACAATATTGTGGACAACGCCATCAAGTTCACACCGGAAGGGGGAACCATCTCCTTCTCGGCCCAAAAAAAGGGCAGCATGGTGCAGGTCAGCATCCAGAATACCGGCGCGGGAATTGCCCCCGAGGCATTGCCGTTTGTGTTTGAACGGTTCTACAAAGAGGACCGCTCCCGTGGTATGAATACCCGTGGCAGCGGTCTGGGGCTGCATATCTGCAAAATTCTCATCAATCTTTCGGGCGGTCAGATCCACGCCGAAAGCGAAGAGGGCAAGTGGTGCCGCTTTGTGTTCACCCTGCCTGCCGGAAACTGAACATAAAAAATCGGCATCGTCGGGCAGGTTCCGGCGATGCCGATTTTGTTTAAAGAAAACCCGCCTTTGGGTTGCCGTTCAGGGCATACGAAGGCGGGTCTTTGTATTGGCAGATATCCGGGAAAGCGATCGGTCCGCAGAACGGCGACCGCCCTTTTTAAGCGATTAGAAATAGGCTTTGATCTGGAACCGGTCCTGGGGGGCGGATTCCTCCACGATCAGTTTCTCGTGGTTAAAGTCAAACTTCACGCTCTTGCAGTCGTCCAGATTGCGGGTCAGGCGCAGCAGCTGGTCCACCCGTTTCTGTTCGTCTTTGGTGTAGAACAGGTAGCTGGCGCCTTCCTTGCGGGCGCGGCCGGTACGGCCGATCCGGTGGGTGTAGTGCTCGTTTTCCTCGGGAACATCGTAGTTGATGACGGCGTCCACATCGGAAACATCAATGCCGCGGGCGGCCACGTCGGTGGCTACCAGTACCGAGATCTCCCCGGCCTTGAACCGGGTCATAATGCGGTTGCGCTCCGCCTGGGAAAGATCGCCGTGCAGGCAGTCCACATTGAAGTTCAGCCGGGCCAGCTGGTTGGCCAGCATGCCGGTGTTGTACTTGGTGTTGCAGAAGATCATGACCCGCTTGTACCCTTCCGAGATGATCAGCTGGGCAGCGTCGGCCAGTTTGTCACGGCCGGTGGTCAACAGCTTGTACTGGGCAATTTTGGGGCTGGAATCTTCCACCGGCTGCACACTCACCTCGGCTGCGTTGTGCTGGTACAGCCAGCCGATATCCAGTACCTCGCGGCTGATGGTGGCCGAGAACATGGAAAGACTCTTGCGGTGCTTCATCAGATCGATGATGTGGCGTACATCCTTGTAAAAGCCCATGTTCAGCATTTCGTCGGCTTCGTCCAGCACCACGGTTTCCACGTCCGAAACATCAATGGCATGGTGGCGGTAATGGTCCATCAGGCGGCCCGGCGTGGCCACCACCACCTGGCAGCCGGCTTTCAGCTGGCGCTGCTGTTTGTCCATACCGGCGCCGCCGTATACACAGACAATTTTGATGTCGGGCAAAAACTGTGCCAGGTTCTGCAGGTCCTGGGCAATCTGCTGGGCCAGTTCACGGGTGGGGCTCAGCACTACGGCCTGGGGCTTGCGGGAAGCCGGGTCCACCTTGGAAAGAATGGGAATGCCGAAGGCAACGGTTTTGCCGGTGCCGGTGGGGGCCTTGGCGATCATATCGTGGCCTTCCATCATCAGGGGAATGGCCTTTTCCTGAATTTCGGTCATTTCGGAAAAGCCCATGGCCTGGGTGGCACGGATGATTTCAGGCGCAACGTTGGTAAGTTCGGTAAACTGCATAGCGTTTATACTGCCTTTCGTAACGTTTTACGGTTTCTTTTTATTATAACAGGCTTTCCAAAAGCCCGCAAGCGGCAAAAGGCTCCCGCCGGAGCGGGAGCCTTTTGGGATTTTATTTGTTTTTGCTGGCCCGGCGGGCGGATTTGCCGCTTGCCTTTTTGCCCGTCTGGGTACGGGTGGATTTGGTGCTCTTGGCAGCCTTGGGTGCCGCCTTGGCGGGCGGTGCTTCCATGGGTTTTTCCATCAGGCGGTCCGGTACAGGCTCCAGCTTCCACAGCTGATTTTCGCCCGAAACATCCTGCCAGATCTGGGCCTGGGTGCCGTTTTCTACCCGCATACCGACCAGATCGATGACTTTATCGGCCAGAATGTTGCGCAGCTTGACTTTGCCGCCGCCGGCTTCCACAATTTCCCAGCGCTGACCGGCGCCGGAGGTCTGGCTCCACTGGTGGACCCAGGTGCCGTTGTTTACGCCCGACATGGCCAGGTCCATGACTTTGCCGGTAAAACGGTTTTTGATGCGGTATTCGCCTTCGCCCGCTTCCTCAAAACGCCACTGCTGCCAGGGCTGGCCTTCATAGCTCCACAGGCGTACCGAAGCGCCATTCTCGGTATTGAAATCGGCCACCTCCAACACGCGGCCGTTTGCAGCGGCAATGGTATAGCAAGCGTCGGGACGAATGATCGTCTGGGCAGATTTCCTCATGGTAGATCCTCCTTTAGCAGGGTGCCCGGTTGGCAACCCCCTGTAATTTTCTTTATTATAGCATGGACGCCGCGCGCGGTTTTGCCAAACTTTACCAGGCCCTTTTGGGCAAAACGTCAAGATAAACGGCGAAGCGAAGCAGGGTTTTGGCGGTTTGTGTGCGTCGACACTTGCATTTTTCTAAAAAATACTTTATCATATAAAAGATAGTATTGTTTTGGGGCCATGGCGGGCCCCCGTAGAGGGAGAGAATAGAGTCATGAGGATCGCTTTGATTGCCCACGATTCCCGCAAGGAATTGATGGCACAGTTCTGTACTGCGTATGTGCGCATTCTGTCGCAAAACGATCTGCTTGCCACGGGTGTGACCGGCAAGATCGTCCGCGATGCAACAGGATTGCCGGTGCGCTGCCTGTATCCGGGCGGACGCGGCGGTGGGGAACAGATTGCCGCCATGATCGGATGCGGCGAAGTGGATATGCTGCTGTTCTTCCGGGACCCTGTGGGTGCCAAACCCGGTGAGCCGAACGATGCGACCCTGTTGCGCCTGTGCGATATGCACACCATCCCGGTAGCCACCAATATTGCCACGGCCGAGGTACTCATCCACGGCCTGGAACGGGGCGACCTCGCCTGGATTGAACTGCAGCGCGGCCGCAAGTAAGCATACAACCAAAAAGAGCCGGTTTCCCCTACGGGAAACCGGCTCTTTTGTTTGGCATTATTGGTAAACGATGGCTTTTTTGACGCGGTCGGAATCTGCCGCGCTGCCCAGCAGTCGGGCCAGGGCCAGGGCAAAGGGAATGGCAGCACCCAGGGCTTCGCCGGTAACGATGTTGCCGTCGATGGTCAGGGGCAGCCCGGTGTATTCGGCACCGGCTTCGGTAAGGGGGGCATCCATGCCGGGGTAGACCGTAGCCTTTTTACCCTTCAGAACGCCGAAATCCGCCAGAACGGTGGGGCCTGCGCAGATGGCGGCCACCAGTTTGCCGGCGGCGGTAAAATCCTGGCAGACCTTACGCACGGTGGCATCGGCTTTCAGGTTGTTCACACCCGGAATTCCGCCCGGCAGGATGCAGGCGTCATAGGCAGCATAGTCTACATTTTCAGCCAGGGCGTCGGCCACCACATGGACCTGACGTGCGCTGGTCACGGTCTGGTTGCCGCCCACGGCGGCAATGGTTACCTCCACCCCGGCGCGGCGCAGAATGTCCACGCAGAGCAGGCCCTCGCATTCTTCCAGGCCGGGGGCAAAAAAGATGACAGCTTTCGACATAAGAAACGACCTCCTTTGGTGTTGGGACTGTATTGTGGCCGGGTTATTCCCAGCCGAACAGAAAACGGAAACAGCGGTCCAGCTGGGTGCGCCAGTCGGCTTCGCAGTGCCGTCCTTCCATCTGGAAATAGGGGTATACCGCAGCGCCTTTTTCGTTCAGAAGGCGAGTCACCGTCAGGGCATTGTCGGTGTACTCCGCCAGCTGGTGCTGCCCGTTGGCTTCATGTTCGCCCCAGCTCAGGTAGACGCGGGTGTCGGGCCGCAGCAGGGAAATCTGCAGGTCGGCGGTCAAGGCGGGCATGCAAAGCCGCACCGACGGCGACAGGCAGGCTGCTTTGCTGAACACATTGTTGTAAGCCGCTACGGCGTACAGGCTCATCAGACCGCCCATGCTGGACCCGCCGATGGCGGTGTGCAGCCGGTCCGGCAGGGTGGGGTAGTGGGCGTCGATCCAGGGCTTGAACTCCCGCACCAGCCAGCCCATATAGGTTTTGCCGGTGCCGTTGATGCCGTCGAACCAGTCGGAGCGGTAGGGGCAGTATTCTTCCAGCCGGCGGTTGCCTTCGTGGTTGCACTCCGGCGCAGCTACAATGGCCTGGGGGTGTGCGTCCAGATATTCTTTCAACCCCCAGCAGGTGCCGTAGGTGGCGGTGGAATCAAAAAACAGGTTGTGGCCGTCAAACATATACACCACCGGATACCGCTTGCCGCTGGTTTTCCAGTCATCCGGCAGGTACAAAAAGACCTTGCGGTCCAGACCATAGGGAGTAATGTGGGTAATGAAGGTTTCAACCATGGCGGTCCGCACTCCTTTTAACAAAATTCATTTGTTTGTTTTATTGTACCGCATCCGGGGGCTTTTTTCAATCGGCAGGTTGCATTTTGGAGGGGGTGGTGATAAAATACCGTTAACTTGGGAGAGGGTGTGAAAACATGGAAGAAGTTCGGTCGTTTTTCAAGAAAAAAGATGTAATTTTATCGGCCCAGCGCTATGGCATTGACGCCATGGGCGCTATGGCCCAGGGATTGTTTGCCAGCCTGCTGATCGGTACCATCATCAAAACGTTGGGGGAACAGCTGGGACTGGCATTTTTGGTTTCTGCCGGCAGTTATGCGGCGGCGGTGGCAGGCCCTGCCATGGCGGCGTCCATCGGGTATGCGCTGCGTGCGCCCCAGCTGGTGTTGTTCAGCCTGATCGCGGTGGGCGGTGCCGCCAATGAACTGGGCGGTGCCGGCGGGCCGCTGGCGGTCTACCTCATCGCCATTGTGGCGGCGGAAGCAGGTAAGCTGGTCAGCAAGGAAACCCGTATGGATATTCTGGTCACCCCGGCGGTGACCATTCTGGTGGGCACCGGGCTCAGTGTGCTGTTTGCCCCGGCCATCGGTGCCGCGGCCAGCGCGGTGGGCGGTGTGATCATGTGGGCCACCGAACTGCAGCCGCTGCTTATGGGTATCCTGGTGTCGGTCCTGGTGGGTGTGGCGCTGACGCTGCCCATCTCCAGTGCGGCCATCTGCGCGGCTCTGGGCCTTACGGGGTTGGCTGGCGGTGCGGCTGTGGCGGGCTGCTGTGCACAGATGATCGGCTTTGCGGTGATGAGCTACCGGGAAAACGGCATTGGCGGTCTTGTCAGCCAGGGGCTGGGGACCAGTATGCTGCAGATGCCCAATATTCTGCGCAATCCCCGGATCTGGATTCCCCCCACACTGGCTTCGGCCATTACCGGCCCGCTGGCAACCTGTCTGTTCCGGTTGGAGATGAACGGCCCGGCGGTTTCCAGCGGTATGGGAACCTGCGGCCTGGTGGGGCAGATCGGCGTATACACCGGCTGGGTGGAGATGGGCAAGACCATCACCGCCTTTGACTGGGCCGGGCTGGTATTGATCTGCTTTGTATTGCCCGCGGTACTCAGCACATTGTTCTGCGAAGTGCTGCGCAAAGAAGGCTGGATTGCAGAGAATGATCTGAAACTGAACGCCTGAACGCATCCCATTGGCGGAACCAAAAAACGGCAGCCCTGCTGGGGCTGCCGTTTTTGCTGCCATTTTACTGCAAAAAGAAAAGCGAGACGGCCACTGCCCCGTCTCGCTTTTATAAAAGAAGGAGAAAAACAGAACGTCTTGCCGCTCGTCTATCGAACGGAACCCACCCCTCTACAAGTGGATGCCCTCCAGCTTGACCGGCAGGGCGCTCTGGTATTCTTCCTCTTGCTGCAGAAAGCGTTTCTTCAAAAAAGCGCCTTGGTACGGCTGCGCGTACCAACCGTTCCAAAGCGCCATTGCTTTCTGTGCCATTATAGTACAACATTTCGACGGCATTTGCAAGAGGATTCCATGTATAATGTGCTGTAAAATGCGTGTTAAAAGTTGTGCAACTTATACAATTCCTGCGTTCTCCCGTACCCGGCTGTCAATATCCGGCAGCAGATCCCGGTAACTCTGGGCGTCAATGTCCCAGGTTTCGTATCCGGGCTGGCCGCGGTGGTCTTCCAGGGAATACTGTTCCAGAAGATACTCCCCCAGGGCCGCGGTGACCTTTTGGGCACCCAGCCAGTTCAGGTGGGTGCCGCCGTCGGCGGTGTCGGTGGTCCAGTCAATGCCGGGATTGTATTCGGCCATGTTGAAGTCCAGGTAAGGCACACCGTTTTCTTCGGCAAAAGCGGCAACGCCGTTGTGCCGGGCCAGATTCCAACCTACAGCGGCGGGTACCGTGACCAGCAGCACTTCGCTGTCGTGGTCGGCACACAGCTGCAGGATGCGCTGCATATAGAACTTGACCAGGAAGGGGATGGATTCACTGGCGCCGGTATCGTACATATAATCGGTGTTGGGGCGGCCGGCTACATCGGTAATGGGGGTATAGCCTTTGTTCACATCCCGCCAGCTGTAGTCTTTTTCGGTCAGCAGGTTGTCCGGCCGCAGGTATTTCCAGTTGTCATGGAAGCGAAGCAGCGGCAGCAGCTCGTCGGCAATATCGCCCAGGGCGCTCTGCATGGTGCTTTCGCTGCTCTTTTTGGAGTAGGCCGGGGCGGTACACAATACCACCACCCGCGGGTTCTGCTCCTCGTAAATTTGCTTCAGGCGATAGTACAGGTTGTACATGGACATCCACCCGGCTGCATAGGTGTAGCCGGTGATGCCGTACTCATCGTACCATTTCATGGGGGCAATGCCCTGGGCGGCGTTGGAATCCCCCAGGACCAGTACATCGATGGTGTCAAAATCTTCGCCCAGGATGCCGCCCGCTGTGTAGCCTTCCAGATACCGGTTGGACTGGGGCATCAGGTAATGGCCCACGGCCAGCACCAGCATCAGCAGCACCAGCAGGAACGCGGTGATCCGCAAAAGGTTTTTTTGCCAGGTTTGTAAAGACATAACGGTAAACTCCCACTTTGTCAGAACTGCGCGTAGATAAAGGCGGCCGGGTCATAGTTGTCGCCGTAGGCGCCAAAGATCATGACCGCCAGCATGCCGCCGCAATAGACGGCCCAGCGCAGCGGCAGCGGCTGCCGTGCAATGGACTCCCGGATGGCAACCCCGCGTTCATGCAGCAGGTCCACAACCAGCAGCACCACGGCCCCGATCACCAGCACCCACAGGTCCTGTACGTCCAGCTTGATCAGCAGGCTGCCCTCGTAGGGGCGCAACAGGCTGGCCAGCATATCCAGGGCTGCACGGGTTCCGTTGGAACGGAACAGCAGCATGCCGAAGTTGACCAGCACAAAGGTGCGCACCATCTGCCACAGTTTGTACCAGCGGCAGGTGCGCCACCGGGCCAAGCCGGGGCAGGCGCGCAGCAGGGTGGGCTCAGCCAGTTCTCCCAGCCATTGCAGCAGGAAGTAGTACAGGCCATACACCACATACAGCCAGCCAGCGCCATGCCAGAGGCCGATGGCCAGCCAGGTCAACAGCAGCCCGGCCCATACCGGCATGCTGCGGCCCAGGGCTGCACCAAACCGGGTACGGCACCATTTGCCGAAGCGCATCATGGGCTTGCTGACGATGACCGGCTGGAACAGGTATTCCCGCAGCCAGGCACCCAGCGTGATGTGCCAGCGGTGCCAGAATTCGCTGACACTGCGGGCGAAGAAGGGCTGGCGGAAGTTTTCGGCCAGGGGCACCCCGAAACATTCGGCGGCGCCCAGGACCATATCCATGCAGCCGGAAAATTCGGCATACAGCTGCAGCGTATACAGCAGGGTGGCAACCACCACAGCGGCACCCGAGTATTTGGTCCAGTCGTCAAAAACGGCTTTTACATACATGTTGGCCCGGTCGGCGATGATGAGCTTTTTCATCATGCCCCACAAAATCCGCTGCACACCAAAGGTGAAGGCGCGGTAGTCGGGCTTGGGCGGGTCCAGCAGCGCCGGGGAGATCTGCCCCCAGCGGTCAAAGGGGCCCTCCACCACATGGGGCCAGAAGCTCAGGTAGAGCAATACCTGCCAGTAGTGAGTTGCGGGCCGGGTGGTGCCGCGGCGCACATCGAACAGGTAGCTCATGGCCATCAGGGTGAAAAAGCTCAGACCCACAGGCTGCACAAAACTGGGGGCGCTGACCTGCAGCGCAAAGGGAAGCTGAGCCAGCAGGCTGTTGAGCGAGCGGACCAGAAAGGGCAGGTATTTCAGCCAGATGAGCAATCCCAGCAAACCGGCCACGCCGGCGGTGACCAGTCCCTTTTGCAGGGCGGTAAACTGCTTTTTGGTCGCTTTGCGGGCGGCGGGGTCCAGGGCCGGGGCCGTAGCGGCCTGCAGCTCCTGCAACCGGCCCAATCCCAGGCCCAGCGCCCAGGTAAGGGCCGCGGCCAGCAACAGCCAGACCGTGTAGGTGCCGGCCATCAGCCAGTAAAAAATCAGGCTGCCGCCCAGCAGGGCCGCCGGGCGGTACCGCTGCGGCAGCAATGCCCAGGCTGCCCAACACAGGGGCAGAAAGATACATAAGTACGGAAAAGAGTTATAAGCCATAGACAAACTCCCTCAGGGTGGAAAGTTGGTGCCTTCCGGCTCAGTCCTCCAGTCGGTTGACCAGTTCCAGAATGGCGTTTGCGGTGTGGAAATTTTCTTCTTTCAGATCCAGGGGGCTGATCTCCAGGTCGAATTCTTCGGCCAGGGCCATCACCACGGACATGATGTCCACCGAATCCAGTACGCCGGTGCGCACCAGTTCGGCATCCGGTTCCACCTGGATGCCGGGTTTCACTTCCGAAAGGATTTGCAGGATCTCATCAATGGTATGCATGGTTTTCGTCCTCCTTGCATTGTTCGCGCAGTACAGCGCGGTCGATTTTTCCGTTTTGGTTCTGGGGCATTGCTTTCAGGCGGCGGTATACGGCGGGCTGCATATAGGCAGGCAACCGCTGGGCCAACCGGGTGCGCAGGGCTTCGGTCAGGTCCCGCCCGGCGGTGAAAAACAGCACAAGGCGGTCCCGGGGGGCATCGTATACGCAGGCGCAGCTTTGCAGCCCTTCCTGCCCGAAAGCCGCCGTTTCGATCTCGCCCAGTTCAATGCGGTAGCCCATGTGCTTGATCTGATTGTCGGCCCGGCCCATGTATTGCAGCAATCCCTCTTTATCATACCGTACCAGATCGCCGGTGCGGTAGATCGTTTCGGGGTAATGGGGCTGCAGCGGATTGGGGCGAAAGCGGTCGGCGGTTTTGTCGGGCATATTGTAATACCCGGCTGCCAAAAAACTGCCCCGGGCGCACAGCTCGCCCACTTCGCCGGGGGCGGCGGCCTTGCCGTCCGGGGTCAGCACCAGCAGACCGCAGTTGTCACAGGCGCGGCCGATGGGCAGCGGTTCGTCGTCGGCAAAGTCCCGGTCTACGATGTAATAGGCGCAGATGTCGGTGGTTTCGGTGGGACCGAACAGGTTGGCGAAAAGTGCGGTGGGGTAATGGGCCCTCCAATAATTCAGGTAGGGGGTGGGCATGGTTTCGCCGGCAAACAGAACGGTGCGCAGCGGCGGCAGTGCCGTATAATCCAGCGCTTTCCAGCGCACCACCCCGCCCAGGGCCGAAGGCACCCAATACAGGGTATTGACGCCATGGGTGGTCAGGTAGTCCAGCAGCTGCACCGGGAAGGAAAACAGCCGTTTGGGCAGGATCTGAATCTGGGCGCCGGTGCGCAGCGAAGTGTACAGGTCGGTCACCGACATGGAAAAGTAGAAGGGGGTCTGGTTGCCGAACACGGTGGTTTCGTCAATGCCGAAAGTTCCGGCTGCCCAGGCGCTGTAAGCCAGTACGGCGCGATGCTGTACGGCCACCCCCTTGGGGGCGCCGGTGGAACCGGAGGTGAACAGAACGTAGGCAAGATCGGTATCGATGGCTTCCGCCCGCAGGGTCTGCAGCACAAAGGGGTCCGGCGGCTGGGCCAGCCCGTCGGCTACATCCAGAATCGGGCAGTTCAGGCCCAGGGCTTCGGCAGCGGCCCGGTGGGCTGCGTCGGTCACCAGCAGGGCCGGTTCCAGCTGGTCGGTAATGCGCCGCACCCGCTCCGGCGGCTGGGCGGTATCCAGTACGGTGTAATAACCGCCGGCGGCCAGGGTGCTCAGCATAGCCAGCAGGCAGGGAACTTCATGGTCCAGGTAAAGAGCTACCGGACGCCGCTGTACCTTGTGCCGGGTCATGGCAGTGCCGATGCTGTGTACAGCCAGCCCTACCTGGTGCCAGGTCAGGGTGCCGTGTTCGTCACCGAACGCCGGGCGGTCCTGCCAGCGCTGCACGGTGGCATCCAGCAATTCCAGAAGATGTTTCATAACGCTTCCTTTTTATACAACGGGAAAAGGTCGGTTTTCCGCTCCGCGGAAGGCAGGGCGGTCGCTACCAGTATACCATATTTTCCGTTAAGAAAATGTAAAGAAATGAAGAAAAAGCGCGCGGGACGGAACTTTTCACCATCCTGCGCGCTTTTTATCATTACATTTTACGAAAAAACGGGTTTATTGCGCCTCGACGGGAACCGTCCAGCCCTTGGTATCGGGCAGTTTGCCCCACTGGATGCCGGTCAGCGTGTCGTACAGTTTCTGGGTCAGCTCGCCGATCTTGCCGCCGCTGATGTGGGCTACCTTGCCCTCCCAGTCCAGTTCCTTGACGGGGGAAACAACCGCTGCGGTGCCGGTGCCAAAGACCTCTTCCAGCTTGCCTTCGTCGGTAGCCTTCATGACGTCGGCAATGGCCAGCTTGCCCTCGATCACTTCGTAACCCCAGTCCTTCAGCAGTTCGATGATGGAACGGCGGGTCACGCCGGGCAGCACCGTGCCGGTGCAGGCGGCGGTGTAGATCTTGCCGTCGATCTTGAACATGATGTTCATGGAACCGACTTCCTCAACGTATTTCTTCTCCACGCCGTCCAGCCACAGCACCTGGCTGAAGCCCCGTTCCTCGGCCAGTTCACCGGCCTTGATGGATGCGGCGTAGTTGCCGCCACACTTGGTGAAGCCGGTCAGGCCCGGGGCAGCACGGATGTATTCATCTTCCACGTAGATGCGCACAGGGTCCAGACCCTCGGCATAGTAAGCGCCGGAAGGCGAGCAGATGATGGCAAAACGGTAATGCTTGGCGGCATGCACGCCCAGGCCTACGTCGGTGGCAACGCAGAAGGGGCGGATGTACAGCGAGGCACCGTCCGAATGGGGGACCCAGTCACGGTCCACATCCACAATGGCCTTTACGGCCTGCACAAAATCCTCCGGCGGAATGGGGGGCATGCCCAGACGGTCGGCAGAATCATTGAAGCGGTTGGCGTTGCAGTCGGGGCGGAACAGCTGAATCTTGCCTTCGGCGGTACGGTAGGCCTTCATGCCCTCAAAGATTTCCTGGGCATAATGCAGTACCGTGGTGGCCGGGTCCATCTCCCACGGGCCGTAGGGGACGATGCGGGCGTCATGCCAGCCCTCGCCCTCGGTATAGTCCATCAGGAACATGTGGTCGCTGAAAATTTTGCCAAAGCCAAGTTTGCTTTCGTCCTGCGGCTTCGCTTTGGGCTCAGTCGTTTTGGTGATCTTGATGTCCAACATGATTTACACTCTCCCTGTTATCTCAATGCCGCCAGGCGGGCCGCCGCACAGCAACCCGGAAGCAGTTTAGACAATTATAGCGCTCTAAAGCGGTAAATACAAGCCCTAATTTGCACGACGGCGGTTGCGGGAAACAAAAAAATGCGGTACAATGGGCCTGTACTTTGAGGATGATCGGGAAAGGATGGCACCTTTATGATAAAAGGCGTGATTTTTGATATGGATGGCCTGATGTTTGACACAGAGCGCATCTGGGATACTTTCTGGGAACCTGCCTGTGAAGCACTGGGCGTACCCATGCCGGAGGATACGGCAGCCTTTTATGCCAGCGGCCGGGGCCTGGCCGGGCAGTATCTGGTGGAACATGTGCAGAAATACTTCCCCCAGATTGACCCCCGCAAAATGCTGGACAAGGTCTGGCAGATCGGCGAAGCGCGTTTTGCCCAGGGCGTTCCCTGCAAGCCGGGCCTGAAGGAACTGCTGGCCACCCTGGAAGAAATGGGGATGCCCCGCATTGTGGCCAGTTCCAGCCCCCGCAATATGATCGAACAGAATCTGCAGACCACCGGCACGGCACGGTATTTCCACGATATCGTCTGCGGTGCGGATGTGCAGCACAGCAAACCGGCGCCGGATATCTTTCTGGAGGCGGCCCGCCGCCTGGGCCTGGACTGCCATGACTGCCTGGTGCTGGAGGACAGCTTCAACGGTGTGCGTGCCGGGCATGCAGCCGGTGCGGTGACGGTGATGGTGCCGGACCTGGCCCAGCCGGACGAAGAGATCCGCCAGCTGTACAATGTTTGCTGCCATGACCTTTTTGAGGTGCGGGAGCTGCTTCTGGCGGGAAAACTGTAAGAAAAAATCAACCGGCCGCTTGTATCGCGGCCGGTTTTGCGTTATACTGTGGATTGGCAGCCCTCGTGGCTGTACATTTGCGCTGTACTCCCGAGATGTAGGAGACGGCAGCAGGAGGAAAATTGAATATGAAAAATCGTACCAACGTCCGTTGGCTTACCCAGCTTGCGTTGCTGGTGGCCATCTTGCTTGTGCTGAACTATACGCCGTTGGGCTATCTGCAGATCGGCCCCCTGTCGGCGTCGCTGCTGACGGTACCGGTTGCCATCGGCGCCATGACCATGGGCCCCACGGCGGGGGCCATTCTGGGCGCGGTATTCGGTGCAACCAGCTTCATCCAGGCAGTGGAAGGCAAAAGTGCTATGAGTGCGGCACTGTTCAGCGCCAGCCCCCTAGGCACTTTTGTGGTCTGCGTGGTGGCCCGTGTGCTGATGGGCCTGTGTGCGGCGTGGATTTTCCGGGCTTTGCGCAAGGTGCTGCCCAAGCAGGAAAAGTTCTGCTGCTTTGCGGGCGCACTGGCTGCCCCGGTGCTGAACACCGTGTTCTTCATGGGCTTTTTGGTATTGCTTTTTTATAACATCGATTATGTGCAGAACCTGGCACAGACCCTGGGAGCCGATAACATCTTTATGTTCATCGTGCTTTGCGTGGGTGTGCAGGCGGTGGTCGAGTGGGTCATCTGCTGCCTGGTGGCAGGGGCTGTTACGCTGCCGGTGCGCAAATTCCTCAAATTGAACTGACATTGTGTTCGGGGGCATTCCCGGACTGTACATTCTCCCTACACTGTGCCGCCTCGCATCCGCAAGGATGCGGGGCGGTACAGCTTTTTACAGGCGGCCTCTTGTGGCTTTGCCGAGGGCGGGATACAATAGTAGATAAAGGTCAAGACAGCGAATACCCGGAACCATGCGGTCCGCCGGATAGGGACGCACAGGTTCCCCAAAAGGAGGAAAACAGCCATGAAGAATGAACAGGTCGTAACCGCCGCTCAGATGAAAGCCATAGAGCAGGCAGCCAATGAGGCAGGGCTTTTGTACATTCAGATGATGGAAAATGCAGGCCGGGCAGCCTGGGCAGAACTGGCCGGGCGCTTTCCGCAGCCGGGCAGGCTGCTGGTGGTGGCCGGAAAAGGCAACAACGGCGGCGACGGTTTTGTTATGGCGCGGGTGGCGGTCAAGAGTGGCTGGCAGGTGACGGTCTGGCTGGCAGAAGGAGAACCCCAAACGCCGGATGCCATCACCAACCGGGAATTGCTGCGCGCACTGCCGGTTACGGTTCTGCCTGCGGAACAGTGCCCTGATTCCCGGGGGTGGAACGCGGTGGTGGATGCTTTGTATGGTACCGGTTTCCACGGAGCACTGCGCCCGGCGGGGCAGGCGGCCTGCGGATTGCTGAACCAAAGCCGGGCGGCGGGCGCCTTTTTGCTGGCGGTGGATTTGCCCAGCGGCGTGTGTGCCGATACCGGCGTGGCGGCCAATGGGGCGGTACAGGCTGATCTTACGGTAGCGTTTGACAGCAGAAAACCGGTCCACACGGCACCGGAAGCGGCGATATTCTGCGGCGAGGTACGGCTGGCGGATATCGGTATTCCGGAAGAGTGCCACCGGATATAAAAAACAGAAAAGGGCTTCCCTCGGTGAACGATTTGTGGTACACTACTTTAATGCGCTGCATTGCTAAAGTGTGGAAATAAGGAGAGGAATCTTGTGATGACCGTGTTCAAAGCCGTTTACAATCTGCTCTGGGGAGATCTGGTACAGATCCCGCTGCCGGGAGGCAGCAGCCTGGGGCTTTCGCTGCTGGTGATGATTCTGGTGCCGGCGGGCGTCTATTTTACGGTGCGTACACGTTTTTTGCCTTTTCGTTTGTTTCCGGAAATGGTCCGCGTCACCATGTCCAACAACAAAAAGACCGAACATGGTCTTTCCGGTGTGCAGGCACTGATCGTGTCTACGGCCTGCCGGGTGGGAATGGGCAACCTGGTGGGTGTCGTGGCGGCCATTTCCGCCGGCGGCGCCGGGGCTGTGTTCTGGATGTGGGTCATGGCGCTGCTGGGGTCTTCCACTGCGTTTGTTGAGGCAACCCTGGCCCAGCTTTATAAGGAAAAAGATCCCCTCTACGGCGGGTACCGGGGCGGTCCTGCCTATTATCTGCACGCATTGTTTGTGCCCAAGGGAAGCCGCCGCAAACATTCGGTGATCGCGGTGCTGTTTGCGCTGTCGGGGCTTATCTGCTGGTGCGGCATCAGCCAGGTTACCAGCAATTCCATCTCGGCTTCTTTTGAAAACGCCTTCCATATTCCGCCGCTGTATTCCACCATTGCGCTGGTGATCGTGGCGGCTGTCATCGTGCTGCGCAAAAACGCCACGGTCCGGGTGCTGGATGTTATGGTTCCGGTCATGGCGGCCTGTTACTTCTTTATTACCCTGTTTATCATTATTAAAAATGCGGCTTTGCTGCCGGGCGTGTTCCAGCAGATTTTTGCCGAAGCTTTCGGTCTGCGCCAGGTGGTGGGCGGCGGCATCGGCGCCGTGATTATGAACGGTACCAAGCGCGGCCTCTTCTCCAACGAAGCTGGTTCCGGTTCTGCCCCCTGCGCAGCAGCGGCCTCCCATATCGATCATCCGGCCAAAGCCGGTCTGCTCCAGGCATTGGGTGTTTTTATCGATACGCTGGTGATCTGCAGCTGTTCCGCTATGATCATGCTGCTTACTCCCACGGAATTGACCGCCGGTCTGGAGGGCATGGACCTGCTGCAGGCAGCCATGCATTACCATCTGGGCGAGTTTGGCGTGATTTTTATTGCGGTGATTCTGTGGCTGTTCAGTCTGTCCACCTTCCTGGGAATTCTGTTTTATGCCCGCTCCAATGTGGCGTATCTTTTCGGCGACCGCTGGAGCGCCCAGCTGGCCTATAAGATTCTGGCGCTGGTCATGCTGTTTATTGGCGGCCTGGCCGCTTACCAGTTCGTGTGGGACCTGGGCGATGTGGGCGTCGGCCTGATGACGGTGTTCAACATGATTGCTCTCTTCCCGTTGGCGCCCAAGGCACTGGCCAGCCTGCGGGATTACGAAAAGAATGTTATGAAAAAATCATCCTGAACAAAAACCGGGCGGCGCAAAGATGCGCCGTCCGGTTTTTTGTTTTTGACGCATTTTTTGGAAAAATTACGCGTAAATGGGCTGGGCGACGGTAAGTTGCGCGGAAGTTGGTGGATGCAACTGCTGTTTTTCGGTAGAATAGGAGCAGAAAGGAGCGCCGAATATGGAAAACACACTTTTTATGATCAGGCTTGCTGCCATACTGTACGGAATTTTTGTGCTCGCAATTGGAGTCTTGGCGGGGTATATCATTTTTTTGATTATCAAGGCATTGCGCAAATATATAAATTCCCAGGAAACCCGTGAACAGAAGCAAATTGTGAAAAAGAGCCTGGGAGAATTGCTGAAGGAAAACCGGATCCGGTGCAAAATGACGCAGGAATTTGTTTCCGAGGCGTTGGGCGTCAGCCGGCAGGCTGTTTCCAAATGGGAAAACGGAACCACAGACCCCAGTACCTCCAATCTGATCGCCATTGCACATTTATATGGCATTTCTGCGGAAGAACTGCTGCGGAGTGTCAATGCCGATCTGTCCAATACGCAGAAAGAACAACATACCGAAGGAGAGAGTGAGAATGACGGTGAATAAGGAAATGGCTTTACAAAGCGGTACCAACCGGTGGGAAATTCTGGATGCTACAACACTGAAACTGGTCGCGGTCGCTTTGATGTTTTTGGATCATATCCATCAAATGTTTGTTCATGTGGGGGCCCCCGTGTGGCTGACGATGCTGGGGCGACCGGTTTTTCCGATTTTTTTGTTTGTATCGGCAGAGAGCTTTTACCATACCCACAACAAGAAAAAATACTTGCAGCGCCTTTTGCTGGCAAGTTGGGGAATGACCCTTTTTACAGTAGCACTGCAAGGCGTTTTGCCCAACGCCGACGTTGTTCTTATGAATAATGCCTTTGGGACCTTTTTCATTGCCGTGTTCTACATGATGCTTTGGGATATTTTGGTTGACGGAATACACAAGAAAAAGCCTGCCCGCATTGTCAAGGCGGTTTTGTGCGGTTTTCTTCCTGTTTTGGGCACGATTCCGCTGTTTTTGGTGGCGGGGCTTTCCGCAAACCAAAAAATTCCGTTCCCGGTTATAAAGGCTTTGATTACCGCCGCGATGCTGGTTCCCAATATTTTGACCATAGAGGGCGGTGTGGCTATGGCCGCCCTGGGAGTTGGGTTTTATATTTTCCGCAAACACAGAATCGTACAGATCATACTGCTGTTGATTTTGTCTGCTGTGGTATATCTTACGGGGGATCACATTCAATGGATGATGTGTTTTGCTGCGGTGCCCCTTGCGTTATACAATGGAGAACGTGGCAAAGGAATGAAAAATTTCTTCTATCTCTTTTATCCGCTGCATATCGGGGTACTGTATATTGTTTCTACTCTGTGTTTTGGGTGATGGAATCCGGCTGACCGGAAAAATGGTAATGCGAATGTGAAAGAATCCGGAACAGGGAAGAGTTTTCAATATTTTGATGCTGCAAAAGAGTGGCTCTCTATGGTATACTTTATAGGTATCGTAATTTTGATAGTATCATGAGGAAAGAAAAATCAGATGACGAAAATCCTGTTTGTTTGCCACGGCAGGATATTCCAAACCTGAAAAAAGAACCGTACAACAAGTATTTTTGCGTTTCAACATCCATTTTACCAACGGTTTACCAATATTTCTGGAGAGCTAGACTTGCAAATTATCATACCAGAATGAGGAGAACTATAAAGTGGAAGAACTTAAAAAACATATTTTCGATGAACGCAATGGGCTACATTATACATTGGTTGGCGACTACTACATCCCCGACTTACAGTTGCAAGAAGAAAACCTCTCCATTGGAATCTGGAAACCGATTTGTCAAGGGGAGATTACCCTGGAGTTATACATTTTTCTTTTTTGAGCTTCTGAGCCGTCGCCTTTCACCGCGGCCCTAAAATTTTGCATAAACACGACACAAGATCAGCAGCGTGTAAGCAATCAGAAAAAACTAAACCGCCTGTCTCTATGGCCGAGATAAGGGTCACTAGGACAAGCGGTTTTCTTTGCCTTAAATGATGACTGGTAAGATGTACATATTCCATGACGTTAGTCAGAACGGAAATAAGCCTGGTGGTGTACCATAACATCGTCTAGAATGCCTGAATCATCAAAACCAAGCTTCCAAGAGGCCGGGTCAAGAGGGTCATCAATTTCGTATTTCAAGCTATATCCACCATAGGTTGCCTCAAAGCTATCGTTCGGTTGGCCATACAGTTTTAAGACATCTTCTCTGGTAGACCATCCCAGCATCAACCCACCGGGAAGGCGTAGTTCTGTACCGGAAAAGTCGTAGTTGCCATATATTACATGAATACCTCCCACCGTGCTCTCGGCGACGGGGATCGTGCTTTCGGTGGTGTTGAAGACACAGACGCTGATATCCTGTTCGCGGTCGTTGGTCAGCGAGACCCATTCCCATTCATAGGACGCATACGGGCCTTCCGCGCCGGGCAGAGAAAGCCCGGCATCCTCCGCGGAAATCACCCACCCGTCGTCAAGAAAATCCGCAAGGGGAAGCGGCAACGTATACACCGCGTCATTGATCTGGATGGAAAAACTTTCCCAATCATTCGGGAGTTCGGGGGACGTGGGGTACAATTCGGCCTCCGGCGCGTCGAGTTCTGTCATAAATTCGAGCGTTATCAAGGTGGAGGTGTGCGGCAGGTAGGTAACTTTCGCAAACAGAGCAAAGTCGTTCCCGCCCCACAGCGCGCGCCCTTCCTCGTACCTCTTTTCACTGATTTCAAAGGAATGCCGTTCGCCGGTCATATCTACGCCGCGCAGATAATAGTCGTCCGAACCATAGTCCCCGATCCCTCTCGAATATTCAAATTCCAGCCGCTCCAAATAGGCGGCTTCCGGGCGCTTGAGATAGGGGATGTCCAAAACGAGCGGCCGGACAAGGAAGAAGGCGACGGCGAGGCAAAGCAGAATGCCTGCGGTTCTGCCAACCTTTTGCAGGAACGTTGCGTCCGGCTGAATCAGCAGTATGAATAAGACAAGGGCGATGATCACCGCCACCAGCCCCAAGCCGCCATAGACAATGACGGCTTGCATAAACCCCGTGATGCCGATGGCAAAGGCATCGGCGCTTGTAAACCATTCCACCACCGCGAGGATGGTGATCGGCAGAAAAAAGATGACGGCTAGGAACAAAATAAACCATTTTAACTCCGCCTTGCTTTTTTCGCCGCCGGGTGTTCTTTTGTCTGTTCGGTTCTCATTTATATTGTTCATTTTCTCTCTTGCTTTTATGAAAATCAGTGTTTCAAACGCTCCAGCGCCTCGCAAATCGCAAGCATCCCCTGTTTTTGATCTTTGATTTTGGCGGTGATGCTGTTGTTGACCAGCGACAATTTTATTTTGGTTTTCCCGCTTTTCGCTTTGATGATCCGCTGGGAAGGCAGTAGCCCTTTTTGTACCTTCAGTTCGTCAAACTGGTCAAACGGAATGCAGATTTTGCCGTAAATATGCGAGATATCAAAAGTTTCCAACACTGCGATAACCAATGTTTTTTCTGTCACGCCAACATAACAATATACATTACTCAAAGCTCCCAGTGCCAACATTTCAGCCGTCCCAGACATCAAGGTCCCCCATGCTTTTCCCTGGTACGTTTCCCCGTCCGGGCAAATACTGGCTAACATTTCATTCATATCTTTCTCATTCATGAATAAAGTCATATAGTTCACCTCGTTGTTTTGTTCATGGGTCAGTGGATCCGATTCCATCTTAATTATAGCACTTATCTTATTTTACGATGTGAAATCAGGATAAAATACCCGTAAATATTAGGCGAGAAAGGCACAAGGTTACCCAATAATTTGGCTACGACGAGATTCTGGAAGATGTGATGCTCGCTGAGGAGTGGGAAGGAAGTCCATGAAAATGTCAGAAAGGCTTGTTCCTGATAATGATAGCATTTAATAAAATCTTTTGAATCAGTTCCGGGATCATGCCATAATTTTACGCAATCTTAACCTACTCATGATAGATGCCAAACACGAATCACTATATAATTATACTGAATTGTTGTATCTAATGGAGGAGGCGTTTTTATGGGGGCTTTCTTTGACTGGCTGCTGTCAAATCCGAGCGGGATCACTACAGTGATCGTCATCCTGGCGTTTGCGATCCCGTCTTTCACCGCAATCTGCAGACTGACGAAAGGACATGTCAGCAAAGGTTCCTGCACCGTGCAGACCGTGGGATTTATCCGCTCCACCCAGCAGACCGGTCTGTATGTCAACGAAAACCCGCAGCTTCTTTTTGAACTGGACGCCCTGGCAGAGGACGGCACGATATTCCAGGCCAGCGTGCGGAAAATCATTCCCATAACGGAGATAGCCGGTATGGTTCCCGGCAGGGCGATCCCCATCCGCTATAATTCGGACGACAGGACCCGGGCAAAGTGGGACGATCATCCGGACGAGGCGCTGGCGCAGGAACGCGCCGCCCGCTATCAGTGCAGGAAGCACCGGGGCGATCTTTCCTATGAACAGCGGATGGAGCTAGTAAAAAACGGCGTGATGAAAAAGGCATTGCTGAAAAGCTTCCGGCTGACCGGGAAAGAAGAAGCCGGGGACTATGAAGCAGAAGCGGCCATCCAGCTTACCGGCGAGGAGCGGGACGGCCACACATTTAAGCGAACTCTGTATGTGCCCGACACCGCTTTGGAATACATGATCCCCGGCCGGTATGTAGACGTGCGCGTCATCCCGGGCAGGGAAAATCTCTTTGCTTTTGTACTGGATTCCTCTGTGGTGTCCGGTATCAGTTAAGAGGGATACGGCGTCCGCTTGATACAGAGAAAGGGGCTGGTGTTTCGTGGAAAACGTATGGAGTCTTTTTTCAACTGGATGGCTGAAAATCCGATTCGGGCCACCGTGATCATATCTGCGGTGGTCATTGCGCTGTGTATCCTGCTGGGGTTTGTGCTCCCTGCCAGATCCGCAAGGCGGAAAAGGGAGAAGGAGCAGCGCTGGAGGGATGCCCGCACAGTGAAGACCTTGGGTTTTATCCGTTCTGCAAAGCATACGGGACGAAGCGTCAATGACAATCCCGAGTTTCGCTTCGTGGTGGACGCACTGGCCGAGGACGGGACATTTTTTGAGACCACCGTGACGGAGATCATCCCCCGGGCGCAGCTTCCCATGTGCGCCGCCGGAGCGCCGCTCTCCATCCGGTATGACCCGGCAGACCGCTCCCATGCCATCGGGGATGATAATCCGGACGCCGATGTGCTGAATGAGCACATCGCCCGCTACCAGTGCCGCAGGCATCCGGACGAACTGACCTATGAGCAGCGCATGGAGTTTAACAGAAACAGCGTGGTCAAAAAAGCGCTGCTGGAGAGTTTGCGGCTGACCGGGAAAGAGGAGGCCGGGGACTGGGAAGCGGAAGTGACGGTTCGGGTCACGGACAATGCGGCGGGAGACACGGTCATGAACCGTACCCTTTACTTAAACGACAAGATGCTTAGGCATATGGTTCCGGGCAAATACATCGACATCAGCGTTGTGCCGGGCAAAGAGGACGTTTTCGGTATCGTAACGGATATAGCCACGAAGGTCGTTCCTGAGAAAAGCGGGGCTTGAATGGTGAGTGCTCTTTCCTGTCCGGGATAACGCCGCAAAAGAAAGGATTGCGTTTTGAAAACGATCATTCATGATCTTAATAAAGCAGACTTCTCTGCTTTTGAACTTCCAGATGAAAATGTCGTGGTTTTCACTGCGGACGGCCAGTATGCTCCGTGCAGTGGCTGCTTTGCATGCTGGCTGAAAAATACCGGATTCTGTGTGATGGACGACTCCTTGAAACATGCGGGCGCATTGATCGGGCAAAGCGACCCGCTGATCATTATCAGCCGTTTGTGCTACGGCGGCTACAGCCCCGGCGTCAAGGCTGTTTTGGACCGCGCTATTGGAGTATCCCTCCCCTTCTTTACCTGGCGGGGCGGCCAAACCCATCATATAGGGCGCTACCCGCAGCGAAAACTGCTGCGGGTTCTCTTTTACGGAGATTCTACGGAATCGGAACGGCAGACTGCCACAGAGCTTGCCGAGCGTAACCGGCTCAACCTTGGATACAAAACAGCGGAAACGCTGTTTTTCCAAAATCCTGCACAGATCAGGGGAGCAATATCATGAAGCTACTGATCTTCAATGCAAGCCCCAAAAAGAGAGGCGGCGCTTCTCAATTTTTCTCCGGTATCCTCCGGCTGTTTCTTCCCAGCCTTGTCAAAAAAACGGTTCCTCTGCGGAGCCGGAAAGACTTTGACCATGCGCTTTCCCAGTTGGGCAGCGCGGACGCCGTATGTATCTCTTTCCCGCTTTATGTGGATGGATTGCCCTCTCATTTAGCAGAGTTCCTATCGCTGGCAGAAGAATATTGTAAAGCCCGTTCTCTTCGGTTCCGCCTGTACGCCATTGCCAACAACGGCTTTATAGAGGGACAGCAAAACCGTACTGCACTGCGGATACTGGAATCCTGGTGCCTGCATTCCGGCGCTATCTGGAGCGGCGGGATCGGGATTGGCGGAGGCGTCATGCTGCGGGTGCTGGGAATCGTCTATCCTGTTTTGATCGCACTATCTATCGTACAGATCGCCGTTTCGTTTCTTACGGCAGGAAGCGTACCGCCGGACATGCTTTATACCCTCGCCATTCAGGCGGGAAGCTGGCTGTTTTTCAATTTCGGTGTATTGTTTTGCCTGGCCCGGTTGTCTTCGGCCGTTTACAAGCGCAAAACCGTAAAGAGCCGCTACACCCGTGTGCTGCTTCCATCCTTCCTGTTTGTTCCGATTGCCGATCTGTTTATGATTCTATCCTCTCTGTCTTGCGGCCGGTTCCTGTTCGCACTTTTAAAACAGGACGATTGTTCTCGTAATAAGGGGTAAGGTGATTGCATGAAGTCTGTCATTTTATACGGAAGCAGGTACGGAAGCGCCCGCCGGTATGCGCAGGAGCTGTCAAAGCAAACAGATATCCCTGCTGTCAGCTATCAAGAAGCACCGCCGCTTTCCAAACTGGAAACGATCGTGTATATCGGCGCGCTGTATGCCGGAGGCGTTCTGGGATTGACAAAGACGCTGCGAAGGCAGTCATTCGGAGAGCATCAAAGGCTGGTGATTGTTACGGTCGGACTGGCCGACCCGGATATACTGCAAAACAGGGAGAATATCCGAAACGCCCTGCAAAAGCAGATTCCCGCCCAGCTATATGGCAGAGCAGCGGTTTTCCATCTGCGGGGCGCCATCGATTATCAGGCGCTATCTCTGGGACATCGAACCATGATGGCGCTGCTGCACCGATCTCTGCAAAAGAAATCGGCGGAAGAATGGAACGAAGAAGACAGGGCGTTAATGGAAACCTACGGCAAGCGGGCGGATTTTGCCGATTTCGCTTCCCTGCGGCCGATTGTCAATGAGATACAGGGGGATACGGAATGACAGAACCGATAATAAACATTTTAAGGCTTATTTTCATTGGTACGGCTACCACAATTGTTCGTATTATTGGACAGCTCGCTATCCCGACAGGCGAGCAAACTGTTCTATCTCCCAGCATATTCGCACAAAACGGAACCATGCCGGTTGCTTTTACGATTTACGGGATTTTTGCCTACTCCCTGATCGCCGCACTGTTCCTGCTCATACGGAAAAGAACGGGCGGGAACCGTATCTGGCAGGGGCTGC
>ERZ1643250.325-NODE-325-length-53493-cov-10.347936_pt1 | contig 53493 bp, 47 predicted proteins | sample MGYA00579262_ERZ1643250 | MGnify/ENA primary metagenome ERZ1643250 (study PRJEB29033, sample SAMEA4952265) | chicken gut metagenome | biome: Broiler Chicken; feature: Gastrointestinal Tract; material: Caecum | place: Ireland | collected 2018 | study: Broiler...
GTTACTGGGTGTGTCTTGTTATTACTGGATGTTACCATTAGATGTAGCAGTTATACATTAAAAGAGGATTCTGATGAACCCGGATCTAAGGCTTAAAATGAATTAGGCTCTACAGTGATGGTATGACTTCACTGTAGAGCCTAATTGAAACGTTAGACACGCGAGATCCCTTAAGACGATGGATTCATCGTCTTCGGGGAGATCGAGGCTTAGAACGCCGGATTTCCATCGTTGGAACCGACCTGTGGGTCAGCCAAGGTACGGATCATCGCCACCAGCATGATCGCCACGTCATCCACACCGATGTGATGCTCATGCTCGGTCTCAGGGAACACTCCCCTACGATGGGCCCAGTCCTCCAGCTTCAAAGTGTCACGGCCCTCATACCAATCCAGATGCTGGGCCACTCCACGGTATGTGTCAATGATCTTCACTTTGCCGGCTTTCACAGCCTCGGCATAGCCTTTCACTGACATTTCCATGAAGCTGTTCTCATACGTGGCGTTATGAGCAACGAATGGGACGGATGTGAGAGCGTCCAGCAATTCTTCCTGAGCGGCTGGGTCCAGGTCTAGGATGGTGTGACCCTCCGTTGATTTCAGATCGACACCGTTCTTAAGAGCTTCTCCGGTGAGGAGGGCGTTCTGGGCGTCAAAGTACTTGGGGAGGCCGATCTTCCTGTACGTGTCTGTGACCCCGTAACGGCGGATGTGGACGGATTCTAAAGCCTCATGTTCTGAATCATTCGGGTCGCAGGTCATCCAACCGGCGTCGATCACCCAAGCGCGATCGGCGGACGATCCAGCTGTTTCGATGTCGATCCCCACCACCTTGTTCACCATGGGACGTTCGGTGAGGATACGGTCGTAGAACGCCTCACGGGCTTCTGCATACTCGGGGTCTTTCTTCTTCAGACCGTTCGTGACGGCTAGACCTTCCTGGACGAGGGTGTCAAATTCTGCTTCGTCTCGACCTTGCCAGACAATGGCTTGGTTGACGATTTTCTCCAGTCCAGCGTCGGTGAGATTTGCTTTAGAGTATTTCGGTTGACCTCGTTTGATTCCGGATGGCTCGGACTTGGGCTTTGCGTCTGGGTCATCGTAGTAGGCTCCGTGGGCGATGAGGTAGAGTCGTTCATCCTCGAGGTTCTTGTTCCACCAGACGAGGAGTCGGAGTGGGGCGAAGGATGAGATCTTGTCGTTTGGGGCGGTGTAGAAGAGGTCCTTGAGGACTTTCAGGTTCTTAGACACCCGTTTGCGTTCTTCTGTGGTGGTTGCGAGGATTTCGTCTTTAGAGCTGATGGCGTCGGGCCATCGATTGTTGTCCTCCATTTGGTATGAGGTCTGGTGTGGGGTGGTGAGATCATCGAGTGTGAGGAGTGTGGTTGGATCTGTTTGTGTGGCGGTGGTCTTGGTCAGTCCACCCATTTTGAAGAGTTGTTCTGGTTTGAGGCTTTTGAGGAATGGCTCCCATTCTTCCTTGAATGCCTTGATTCCCTCGTTCCATGTTTCGGGGAGCGGTTTGAGGGTCTCGGGGATTTTGGTATAAGACTCTGCCTCTTCTGTGACTTGAGAGTCCCAGGATTGTTTGTTGAGAGGCGGTTGTTTGGTGTTGAGGTTTGAGTCTACTGAATCATAATCGAAGACGTTCTTCTTCGTAGCAGATACCATTTCTGGGTGGGCCTTTCTTTAGTGGGATTTCTTTTTATTCTAACTTATGGATTGGGGAATGGCAAATCTCTTGCTTGTGAACTGTGCTTTATACAAAAAGGACTCCGTTTCATTTGCGGAGTCCATTTTGTGATGGTGGGGAGGGTGGGGATTTAAGATTGATGATAGACGTAGTCGGTTGAAACTTGAAGAGCCTCATTATCCTTAGTAGTGGCGAATCTCATTTGAGTTTCAGTTTCATCTAGTTTGTAGACTTCCACTACCGATCCATTTTGATCTGTTTGCCCACGCCAGATCACAGGAGACTCTGTTGATTCGAGGATCCAGGTTATGGCGGGTGATGGGACTCCATTGATGTCCAGGACGGACGACTTCTGAATAAGGCATCTTCCCCATTTGGCGTCTTCATTGGCGAGGATGGACGCCATTTCATCAACAGCAAGGTTTAGAATCTCATTAGAGATTTTGGCGTCTTCCATGATTGTGCCGTCTATCTCGATGGGAATCTCTGAGTCATAAAGATTTGTTTTCTTTAGAGTTTTATGGAATGAACCTGAGGTAAACCGAGTTCTTCGGGTATTTACATTGTATAGTGCGATCCGAATCGCTGGGATCACACAGAAGATCAGAATGACGAGGGTTAGGCAAAGACTGGTTGTGGTTAAAATTTGGATGGTTGTGGGATTCATCGGTTTTCCTGTTCCTGAGCCATTGTGATGCAATGATCATTTGATTCGCATTTCTTCCCAGTCACCATTGGACTCATTGAGTCTATAATTCCCAAGGCGGTGCTGGCGATGATAAGAACAGTGGAGATAATTGCAATAAGAATTGCGATCGATTGATTCTGTTTGAGAGATTCTTCTTCGTTTTCTTCTATCATGATGTCTCTTCCTCTTGTTGGTAAAGAAGTCATATTTGTAGAGCTAAAACCCGCGTTAACGGGTAAAACTTGGTTGACGATTTTCTCCAACCCAGCGTCTGTGGGATTCAAACCCGCGTTAACGGGTAAAACACTCTGGGCGTTCCAGAACGTTCAACGGAGGAATAGATTCAAACCCGCGTTAACGAGTAAAACCTGGGAGTAAGAATCCCATGGGTGAGTCCAGTCAGGATTCAAACCCGAGTTAACGGGTAAAACAGGAGCCAAGCAACACACCCGCCAGCCGGAGGCAAGATTCAAACCCGCGTTAACGGGTAAAACGGAAGGGGTTTGAGAGGCTCTGGGATGGATGAGTAGATTCAAACCCGCGTTAACGGGTAAAACAATTGAAGTAGCAACGATTCATGGAGTAGAGAACAGATTCAAACCCGCGTTAACGGGTAAAACGGTGACAGCCGAGGGAGCCGGGTAGGAGTATGAAGGATTCAAACCCGCGTTAACGGGTAAAACGCCTCCGTTCTGGTGCTACCGCGTCGGGTTTACCGGATTCAAACCCGCGTTAACGGGTAAAACCAAGTGAACGGAGGATTCAAACCCGCGTTAACGGGTAAAACTGGATTGTTCTGAGAAATGCGGAGCATCCAGTCAGGATTCAAACCCGCGTTAACGGGTAAAACCCCACTGGAAGCTGCGGCTTATCTTACGCAGGCAGGATTCAAACCCGCGTTAACGGGTAAAACACGGCACTGATCTCGTCAATCGTGGCTTTCTCAAGGATTCAAACCCGCGTTAACGGGTAAAACTAAAACACGGAAGAAATGACCCCTGAGACAAAAAGGATTCAAACCCGCGTTAACGGGTAAAACCTTACGAGACCAAAGGCGGTGCAGGCTGGGGCGGAGATTCAAACCCGCGTTAACGGGTAAAACGCCGGACTTGATTAACAGGTTACGAATTAGCCCCGGATTCAAACCCGCGTTAACGGGTAAAACCACGGAACGACGGAAACTGAGATCATGTGTTAGAAGATTCAAACCCGCGTTAACGGGTAAAACATCTGAAAAAGGGACGTGGTGGGAAGAAGGCCGAGGATTCAAACCCGCGTTAACGGGTAAAACTGATGTATTTATCGACATTCGGGTTGAGGCTGGCGGATTCAAACCCGCGTTAACGGGTAAAACTTTGGCCAAGAAGTATGGCCCCAAGAAGGTAATGAAGATTCAAACCCGCGTTAACGGGTAAAACCCAGTCAGCAGTAGGGAAAACAGGTGCACTGGAGGGATTCAAACCCGCGTTAACGGGTAAAACCCTCTTGTCAACTTTTGTTATTGGCCCGAATTCTAGATTCAAACCCGCGTTAACGGGTAAAACTATTTATTTTTATTTTTTTCTTGGATTTTCTTGGAGATTCAAACCCGCGTTAACGGGTAAAACTATTTATTTTTATTTTTTTCTTGGATTTTCTTGGAGATTCAAACCCGCGTTAACGGGTAAAACTATTTTGAACGGAGACAAAAATCTGCGAACTGAGAGATTCAAACCCGCGTTAACGGGTAAAACGATGATTTTTTTCTTGATCAAAAGGTCTTGCTTAAGATTCAAACCCGCGTTAACGGGTAAAACCGTTAGCTAACTACGTCCAGAAAGAGGAGTCGCATGGATTCAAACCCGCGTTAACGGGTAAAACCGGAAGTCATCAGGCTTGGCACAAAGTCTGGTTGAGATTCAAACCCGCGTTAACGGGTAAAACAGTCGCGTAGTCAGTGTAGTCTGCGTAGTCACATGGATTCAAACCCGCGTTAACGGGTAAAACTATCGATGAGGCCATCGGCATTAATCGGACGATGGTGATTCAAACCCGCGTTAACGGGTAAAACTGTTAGGAAACGTTGAAATCTCAACAGTAACATCTTACCAAAAGACGATTCTGCTTATCTAGAGACTATCTCGTTTCCTAACTCATCATCTCTTAACTTTCACTGCGATCACACTCTTCGATTATCAAGCAACAACTCGTTAAAGAAAATTGTATCACATGATTGTATCTCTAAACAATTCCGGTGAAGTAACCCGGACATGAGGAGTCCCATCCTCGTCCAGCTCTACATGGAAGATTCGATTCAACCGATCGATCTTCCCCGTCATTGGGACCTTCCTCCAAGGATCAAGCCAATTAACTGGGATCTGCTGGACCCAATTGGAGACCTGCGGATTTTGATAGACCCACGTAAACCAATCCATGGCCTTCTGCATCAACCCCGAATCAATCGGAAGAGTCTCAGGATCACAAGCCATAGGATGATCATAAGGATTCTCCTCTGGCCCATTAGGATTAGACCACACGGAACGAGCCAACTTCCAAGCGGCAGCCCCGTAAGACTCTGAGACTCCAGCCTTCCTCCACCAACCCTCAGCCCACACAGCAAGCATCGGCTCCAACGGACTCAGCTTCTCAGAAAAACCAAAATTCTGGGCTGCTACACTCGCGTTAGGAGCCATTGTCTTAAGATCCAAAGCCATAGCTTCCTTCAGAGCCTGCTCTAACTGTCCCTCAGGTTTCAGAGAATCCGGCAAATAAGTCACACCACCGTCTGTAGGATCTGTTTGGTCCAAATTAGACACCCAGCGATTCAGGATGGCGAACGTCTGACCCGCATCAGGACGAATCGAACCACCAGCCATCATCCTAAGATCCGGAATCGCAGCTCCCGTCATGGCGTCCTTCATCGTAAGAAGAGCCATACGAGTAGACTCTAGGTATGCAAGAGGATTGGAGAATTCAGCCTTAAGATGACCCAGGTTCCCATTAATCTCCACAGACGGAATGATCCAGCGGTTCTCAATCTCCTTCTGGAGCGCTGTCCAACCACCACAATAAAGATCCGCCGCAAGACGCTGGAGTTTCCCATTGAAGGCAACACCTCGTGGATCATTAGCTCCGAACAAATCTTTAACAACCACCAGCGGGTGGACCCTACCATCAATCAGACCATTAGACCAGCCCATTATGGTCTTCGTGGCCTTGATGATTTCAGCCTCATCATGGTCCGCCAGCGCAAGCCAGAGATCGTGCATCAGGAGATCACCCACATCGAACGAAGCCATGTCTACCTCATAGGTACGATTCACCACAGAGTTCTCATAATCTGCGGGTGTGGTGCCCTGGGGATACACAGGGACCTCATTCAATTGAGCATTCAGAACCGTATTGGTCGCCTCCAGTGGAACCGGACGGGTGGCGTTGGCCTCAGCCGGAGCGTGATAGATCTTAGGATTACCCGTGATGATTCGTTCTTTGCCCACCGAAGCAAGAGCATGATCTAGTGTGGTCCAGTGCTCTAATTCATTGCAGTTCCCATCACAGGAGTGGGCGATCCCATTAACGATGTGGAACATTCCTTCCGTTGACTCCATGACGATCGACCTCCTTATGATCTCTCAAACACGTTCTCTATAACATCGATTCATTTTTTGTATTACAAATATCATTATGTCACGATTTTAAGTCTTGTCAATTGTATTGAATAAACAGATCATTCAGAAACGGTAATCCTTATGATCTACAGGAATCAAATGAATTAGAAAAGATAATTGCCTGTTTATTAAAAACATTGAAATCTCAACGTTTCCACATTGAATCTCATTATGATCTATAACAAGCCCGGAATTTTATCACCACCTGAGATTTTTTCGTTCTTCGGCGTGTCGCGAGGACAAAATCAGCCAGTGCATAACAAAAAAGACCCCGCCCTCCATAAGGAAAGGCAGGGTCTTAAAACTTCCTTCCAGTTCACTGGTTCAATCAATCAGTCAACTTGAATCCGTCCTCATTCAACCCGAACAGGCCTAAGTAGGTCTCGTCTTCCGCCATGTCGATGTTTGAAATGAATGGACGATGATTCACCACAGCTTTCTCCCAAGCGCTGTTCTTACCAGACGCGGCAATCAAACGAGACAACTGTACCCCAGTCATACCTTTAGCGTTAGTCCAAATCACGTCAACCACGTCTTTAAGCTCTGGCATCTCATCAAGAGCCGGAACAACAATCTCACCTTTCGCGTTCGTTGAGTAGACCGAAATGTCCTTGCCATTCAAGCAATCAAACTTGTCATTCAAGGTCCCAAGAACAGGACCATACCTCCATGGCTGGAATCGTTCCGTGTAAAGAATCTTCCGATGTCGTCTCTGATACAGACAGGCGATGAGATACATGATCCGCTGGAGCTTCATCAGGTTCAGCGGAAGGTCTTCTTTGATTGATCTATCAATAATGATGTTGCAGAGTTGGGTGGCGGTAACTCCAAGCAACTGGTCAAATTCGCCATAGGATGATGGCTTGACAGGTGGTATAGTGACTGTCTCCTCTCCGACGAAAGTCGTGATTTCTTTGTTCTTCATTATGAATCTTCCTTGAGAATTGCTTTAGGAGTGACATATTTTTATGATGAACAAATTGGATTCGCCTATTTATTTTACTTCGTCTACCTCGACGACATCCTCCGGTAGCAACTCCCATAGAACTGCTTGGATGAACGGGGTCTCGTTAATTTTCCTTGTTTCGTTCATCTGAATCACGAAATCATCCCAAATCAAGTCAGGCAGCATGATCTCGTCGGTTTTGCTATAGACTTCTACCGGAGTCTGAGACCAGATTTCCTTGAATAGGATCAATGGAACTTGAGCATCAGAGTCATTAGACTCCGGCTTCCATAGAGCCTGCTCATAAGCATTCAAGACACAATGGAACAAATCAAAATCTGACATTAACACCCGTTTGACTGGAACCCGAAGATGAATCAAATCATGCTCATTGCCATAGAATAGTTGATTGTTACGGTCTGGTTTTAGTTTGGGGATTCCTGATTCTCTACTACCATCTGAGGAATCGTCAGTCCATTTCGCCCAAGCCCAGATTGGGGTGATAAGATTCGGATTTAATACGATGGAATTTGGTCGCTCAATCCCATGTTGGTCCATTCGCCAGATCATCCAGCGGTAAGCTGCCATGAAACCCGGGTCATCAATCCATGGGGAGTCTGAGATTGAAGCCTGGTATTTTCCATGAGCCTCGAAACTTCGGGCTATCGTATTGTAATCCTGGAAAGTCCATAGGTCAATCAGACCCTCATGGATACTGGGGATTTCAAATTCCATTCTTTGATTCTTGGCGAGTTTGAGAAACAATTAACAACTCCAAATAAAATAGACCTTAATTGTTAAAGTTGAGATCTATTTTACCGAATGACTTTCATTTAGAAAATCAATCCTCGTCGACCGGAAGGAACTCGACACCGATCTCCTCGCCAAGGTGGTTGATTTCCTCGAACTTCTCGTCCATGAGATTGCTGTCCATAGGAATCATCTCCATGTCTGCCATGACATTCGCGATGGCGTCTACCTTCGGTAAGTCTTCCGTCACTGTTTCCATCCATGTCACAATCTGATCGAGTCCGCCCTCGAAGATCTGACCCGTCTGAATGTTGATTGCCTTGAGTTCCATTTCCATCACCTCACGTTTTTATTGATGACTCAATTTTAACATCTTACAAAATTAGACACGCCGAGAACCTAGAATTCGATGGGATCTCAGAATCCAGAGTAAGACCTTAGATTCAATTAGGTTTGAGACGCATGGTATGACACCGACCCTGAGCCTATTTGAGACGCTCGACACCGGGAAATCGTTAAGACGTGCAATTCATCATCTTCACGGGTGATCTACCTGAGATTTGAAATCTACTAAGAACCGAGACCCCCATTGGGAATAGAAATCACCGCCCATAGGTGACCTACTTCCTATGGGCGGTGAAGAATCAAGACGGTCGTTTGTTAACGACAGTGGAGAATGGATGATCACCTGAACAGATCGTCAATTTCGTCACCATCATCTCTTAAACGAGATGCTGTGATGTCCTCGATGGCTGACTGCAACTCTGGTGTGGCGGTATCCGCATTGGGATCGATAACAGAGCCGATTTGCGATTGTAAAGTATCTTGGTTTTTAGAGTCGTTAGTTTTATCAGATCCATCGTTGTCTCCAGGACTCCCAAACCTACGACCCGCAAATGGCGAAGTAGTCAATGAAGAAGTTGCTGAGATCGAGGTAGATGGTGCCGGCGACGGAATTGGAGTCTCAGAGACCTTCTTGATTGAGGAATCCGAATCTCCAACAATGCTCTGGAATGAGGCCATCAAATCATCTGCCACAGACTTCTTGGTCTGCGTTTTCTGAGACGCTCCAAGTTGAGACTCCATCTCGGTAAGCTGATCATCGATAGATTTCTGCATCACCTGGGCCTCAGATGGAGATAGGGTGGTCAGCATCTTGATAGACGCATGAAGATCATTCAACTTCGGTTGGATCTTAGACTTGACATCATTCGGCGTTCCCGGAGTCTGAAGGGCTTTGACGATCTGCATGAACCGGGCCTTCTCAGTATCTCCGGTGACGGGCGCTACGGTGGGATTGCGGAGAGCTGAGAGGACCTGCGATTCCATTTCCTTGGTTCGAGCCGCCGCTCTGGCCGCTGCTGCTTCTGGAGACCATTCACTAGCTCCCTGGAACCCGGTGGAGGCCCGATTCGGCTCATAGTCAGACTTGATCCCCTGTAGCATCATGGTGCCGTTGATGATCATTGGCTCGTTCTTAGAGTAGATGCGTTCCTTCAATGCTGGAGCCTGATGCCTCGCATAAAGAGACAGGTATTGCTCTGCCTTGTAGGGGCTTAGCTCACATTCCGCCTGGAGTGGACGGTCGGACTGGAAGAACGTCATTTTGCCATCGGTAGACGTGTAGGTTTTGATAATGCCAACCGAGGAATCTGGATCTTGGGTTGCCTCTAAGTAAGTATTCAATTCCTCCATGGCCTTGTTTGAGAGATCGGCTGGTGAGGCGTGGGTGCTGGAATCGAACAACATCACAGCCCAACCGGAAGTGGTTTTCAGAACGTAGCCAGGACGGGCTCCGATTGACTCGCCCTTCTTCCCAGCATTGGCCTTCATGGCGTTCTTGGAGAGTCTCTTGGCGGTGTATCCGATAGCTCCACATAATGCTGCGGGGAGGAAGAGCCAGGCACTGCTCGCCAGCGCCATCACCGTGAAGGCGGCAGCTCCCACCCATCCTCCTGTGGAGATCATGTCAAAGATGGCTTTCTCGCTGGGTTTCGGGGGCTTGGCGATTTCATCCTCTGAGAGCTTGTTCATGAGTTCAGGATGCAGAACGCCGATTTCATAGGGCTGCCATGAGGAGAGACCCTGAAGGAGGGTTTTGTCAACAGAATAGGCGGGGTCGTATGAGAACCCGAAGGCTTGACAGGCGGACGATCGCCATGATACGCCTGAGATTTGATCCTTACGGACGATCTCAGCCCAGTTCTTGTGTCCTTGAGACTCCATCTCATCAGCGATCTGGGAGAGAATCTTAGACTTGGGTGATCGAAGAAGATCTGAGGAATAGCCATAGGGAGCTTGGATGTAAAGACCAATGATGCCACCATCTACACTAGTTGTCACTTGCCAATGCAGTGCAGAGGCATCCACGGCTTCTTGGTCGAAGTCCCAGAAGGGACGATAACCAGAACCGTTCCCGTGCGGGTCTAACTCCCTTGCCTTGACAACGCGAGACTGGAGTCCTTGGGAGGGCTGGTTCATAAGACTTGGCGGGTAGTTAGAGCTGCCGGGATTCATACCTCTGGGTGGGTAATTGGTTCCCCAGCCTCCGCTGGGGGGTTGATTGTAGGTCATTGTGTTTCCTCTTGAAGAATGAACTTACTTCACAAACATAACAATTGTAACACAGGCTCAGAATAGACTCGCCGCTGACCCGGTTTTGACGGCGGGTTGAGCGGTCCCGTCTGTTGTGATCAGTCTGGCTTGAGATCCCTGGACTTGGATGACGCCCGTGGATTCCACATTCGCGTTCTCTTCTAGGAAGGTCACGGGGTAGACAGCTCCATTCATCTTAGACAACTTAAATCCTTTGTCTGTGAGGAGCCTACGATCGAAGTCTTGCGCTGGTTTGATCTCGGTGATCTGGTAGGTGGAGATAACGCGATTCCAGGTGATTTGCTTCTGACCGAACTGCGGGATGAACATTGCTAGGAGAGCAACGAGAACTAACCACGCTATGACTCCAATCCAGCATTTCTTTTTGATGTCGGAAGCCTCAGCGTCAGGAAGGTCGAGGATCTTATGACGGAGAGACCACTTGCCCTTGGTAATGTCGTCTATCCAGATAGGCCAGTGCTTCCATTCAATAATAACAAGGGCTGCAATGACACCGATGATGATGAAAGACCAGATGAGGATGGACTTGCCGGGGCCGCCTTGGATTTTAAGGGGCCAGTCTGATGATGCTAGAGCTAAGATAGTATTCATGATTAAGGAATATCGAGAAACCCGCGTTAACGGGTAAAACTAGGATCTTATGACGGAGAGACCATTTGTTTTTTGGATTCAAACCCGCGCTAACGGGTAAAACTTGTGTTGAACGCGACGTAGATACGATTCAAGAAAGATTTAAACCCGCGCTAACGGGTAAAACAGCCAGGCACTGCTTGCTATGCCCATGATTGCGAAGATTCAAACCCGCGTAAACGGGTAAAACCCTAACAGTTCCATTTTAATCTTCGTCCTCCTTAAGATTCAAACCCGCGTAAACGGGTAAAACACGTCAATGTAAAAAGGGTTCGTCTTGGGGCCGAAGATTCAAACCCGCGTAAACGGGTAAAACGGATGGCGAAGCACCTCTCACCGATGCCGAGCTAAGATTCAAACCCGCGTAAACGGGTAAAACCTCAGACCTAGACTGAGACTGGAGGATCTCGGTAAGATTCAAACCCGCGTAAACGGGTAAAACAGACGCCCCGAATCTTGCTCCGATCCCACTCAGCGGATTCAAACCCGCGTAAACGGGTAAAACTAAACTCGAGGCTGAACTCCAGGCAGAGTCCGACAGATTCAAACCCGCGTAAACGGGTAAAACCGACACCAAAGCACACATCGAGCCCGCACTAAACAGATTCAAACCCGCGTAAACGGGTAAAACTGTTTGTGTGCTCTGTACGATAAAATTGCATAGTTAGATTCAAACCCGCGTAAACGGGTAAAACCACCACTTCAGGACGGAATCTTCTCCGTAGATTACGGATTCAAACCCGCGTAAACGGGTAAAACTTCTATTAATTCTTCAGTAGTTGGGCTGGTATTCGGATTCAAACCCGCGTAAACGGGTAAAACTTTACCACCTCCTTCTTCATCTTAAGCTTAAGGAGGATTCAAACCCGCGTAAACGGGTAAAACAAGAAGGCTCGAAGACCGGATACGACCACTACCAGGATTCAAACCCGCGTAAACGGGTAAAACCCATGTAGGGTAAGCCACGACGCTCGAGCTCCGTGGATTCAAACCCGCGTAAACGGGTAAAACTGTTAGGAAACGTTGAAATCTCAACAGTAACATCTTACCAAAAGACGATTCTGCTTATCTAGAGACTATCTTACTTCCTAACCAAATTATCCTCATGAACTTTTTATATCACTCTTCAGTTATCAAACAACAAATGTATAGTCGATGGTTATATCCAACTTGCACTATTGTATCACAATTAGATCCATGGAACCTATCTTCTCCTCCTCCAATAAGCATTAGACCAATGCTTCACATGTTTGTCATTACGATCTTCTTTACTCTTAAGTACGCCCGCAGAACCTTCTGAATTGCTTTTCTTCTTCAACCCAACAACCTGCAAACCATCAAGATCGCAAATAACCCGATCCCCGTTCAAATAGTCAATAACATACCCCTGTTCATTATCCATGTTATACGCGATCATAGCTTTACCGTCTTCCGGTAAGTCCTTGTCTATCCTTTGCCACAATAAATCGCGAACTCTGGCAGACACCTCTCCAACAAACAACCCAGCCTGAGCCTCTGAAAGAAATCGCGTCAAATAACCCCTCAACTGAGCTGGAGCATTCACCAAAGAAATTACCAACATTACCCAACCTAATCTAACTCAATAACCGAATAATTCACATTCAAAGGCAAGACGCCATCCTTATCCCAAAGACCACCATTCTCATCAATCCAAATCAATTCATCAGCAGGAAGCCCCTCAATCACCTCTTCACCTTCCCCAAGGAACAAGTCTTTAAGATCAGCAATCACACGTTTCAATAGACCACAGTTCTTGATCTTCTCTCTTACCCTGACCCTAGTGAGTCGATCAATCTCAGACCACTTGTCTTGATTCACTCCCGTTCCCGCAACATCAAAAGCCACAGGAATAGTTATCTCCGCCTTATAAAGATCTGCTAAATCAAACACAAAAGCATCACCCCTACCACAATGAATCACACCTAAAGCAGGGCTCATATTCACCGCATTCAGAATCCCCAACAAAACCGCATAAAGAATCTGATTTCCTATAGTTAGGCTACGATTCACAACAGTACCAGCGTCTTGGTCAGAATAAAGATCAATGTCGTCAAACAAGGACAACCGCCGAGACCAAGGTACACCAGTCCTCTCAGACTCCTGCTGATACAAGACCCTCATCCTCGCGCCCTCCATACCACGAAGGGAATCCATAGTGGTTTTAGAAGAAGCATCAACACCCGGGAATCTTTTACCATACATCTTCTTAGCACAAGCCAATCTCTTACGTTTATCGCAAACCACCTTGGCTTGAGCCTCCAGCATTCTGGAGGAAGTAGACAATGCCCTTCCCGCAGCATAGAATCTACTCTGATCAGAACCCATCCAAACTATGGTAGTTCCTGCTCCACCTATCAATTTGATAGCATCATGAGTGATGGTTGCTCCAGGCCCCAGAATAAGACAGATAACCGAGGAAACAGGTAACGCAAGTTTCACACCTTGCCTCCAAGCTATGATAGACCCGCCATCAACATTGATAGATGTCTGATCTAAATAAACAAAAGACACACGATCTATTGATCTAGGCAATTCATGTGTTTTAGGTTTTACGATCTTTCCCATGAGACACCTCCTTGTGCCACATAACGAAATAGGCTTCAGCAAGCTAAGCCCGCTGAAGCCTATAAATATCATCGCAAAATAATCAGATGGTCAAACCCGTCTTCAAATCCTCGCCAAAGTCAATAATCCAGCACCATAAGCCTTCATACGACCAACGCCATTTACCAACGTCTGAACGGCCTTCTCAGGATCCGTCACAGATAAAATCCCTTCAAAAGAAGTAATGACTCTGACAGTCTTGCGTCCATTCTTGCAAAGCAAATTATGAGCTTCATCTGCCTGTCTTACCTCCTCAACATGGAACCCATTGGCGTCTAGTCGATCCCGAACCAAGTCTAGTGCTCTCTTACCAACAATAAGAGTGTTCTTGCCGGTCCTACCATTATTTCTGACTGGGTTAATGGCAATTCGGAAACCATACCTGTCGCCTTCCCGAATGGATTCAAAGAACTTAGTCAGGTCAACAGTCCTAACCTGCTGTTGATAATCCAATCTAGGCCATCCAAATTGCTCAACAACTCCTGTGGCATCTGGAACATCTGCACTGAGAATGTACAGAACCGGACCCTCGTAATTCTTATCCAATCGCCAAAGAATCCTCCCGGGATCATTGGGAAACATCTTCATCACCAAAGCGTGCAATGGTTCTAATTCACCCAGAAGATTCCAAGTGGAACGTCTTGAATCATTCAATTTGATTTGAGTCAAGTAATAAGATTTCATCAAGACACATCCTCTCCAGCCATGAAATCAAGACCATTCGTTGAACTTCCCGTAGATGACTCGTCATCCTCATCAAGCCAATCCGGGTATTCTTCGATTACAGCCCTATCAACGACTTCATTCTCATTGGCTTCATTCTCATTCAAAGAAATCCATTCCCTGACAATAGATCTTGAAGCCCAATCCCTGTGGTCTAAACGGAAATTAATTGGTACGTCGTGAATTGACGAAACATCTTGATCCTCAGGAAAAGCATCACGAACAACCTCTAAATGGCCCGGTTCAACACCACGACCCATCCACTCCAACTGGGAGAGCAAGTCCATGGAAGTCTTACCACAAATAACGCCCTGGACCAGATCCGGGTTCAAAGGGAAAGCCTTACGACCTGCGAAAATGTTAAAAGCGGGGTGTAACAAGGCATTGCTTAACCTGTCAAGCAAGTCGAGATCTTCACTTTGCAAAGCCACCAAGAAAACAGCATCTGACAAATACCATCTATAAGACAGTTTCCCATTCGCGTCACCGGGCTTCTTTATGATCTGAAAATCATAATGCAATGATCCAGGAGAGTCGATCCTCACACTCATGTGAAGTCCGTCCAATGAATTGAGATCGTGATCTCTGTCCCATCCTAAAGCCGCAGCAAGCATACCGATCACCGCAGATTTGGTGGGGAATCTATTAGTCTTCCTGTTCTTCTCATACAGATCCCCTACACCCCATGATTGCATAGGTGGGGAGATCTTAAGCAATAAAACATTGGGCAACCTAGACCACCTCAGTTTTCGTCATTATGAAGAACATCACGAACCGTATTACCAACATTAGCAACCAGTTCGTTCAAATCCATAGGAGAACCGAGCTTCTTCAGATTCCCATCATTGACATACATGACAAAGGAACCATCTTCCTTGAGATCGTATGCAGACTTCAGACTCTTAGCATAATCCACCATTTTATCAATAGCGGTATTAGTAAGATTCTTGCCCTCCACAGGTTCAATGAACGCATCAGCGTAAGACACGGGGCGCTCCGGACGAATGGTGACCACCACTGCATCAGGCAAACTCTGGGCGGCAAAAGTGTTTTGCTTGCCAGACGGCATAGAGTACACAAAGGCCTTGACGAAATCTTCGACAGCAGTCGCTACAGCTTCATCATTCCCAAGATTCTCCTTAAGCTGATCTAATGAAATGTCAGCATAACGGTACAACACACTTGAATTGAACTCGATGGTTCCCATCATGGCCGATCCAGCATGATCCGTCATGTTGAAATCGTCCATCGCCGTATAGAAATCAAATTCGGGGATAACGCGAGACACACCCATGGCATGAGCCACTTGGGCCGCCGCATCCACATTAATAGCCGGGGAATCAGCCACCATACGTCCAAACAATGACGCGTCCATAGCTTGATCTTCCTGCAACGCCCGTCGAATGAGATCCTTACGCTCTTTCTCATCTAAATCATCATTGAGCATGACATCGACAAGATTGGAGATTTGCTTCCTGCCAATCATGAACAGAGCCTCGGTCTGGTATGAGACGTCTCCCGTAGCCTCGTCTGTCACTTGGTTGATGCCAGATTTCTTATCCTTGCCACTAGACTTAGGCAATAGAATCGCCATAGCATCAGTCATTCTATTGATTACGTCTTCTTCCGTTAAATCATCCCTACCACGGCTATTGATTTCATCAATAATCAACTGAGGGACATTCTTGGTACGAACACCCATCTTATTAAGATCTAGGTTCTTGTTGAACCACTTACGCATGGCGGCCTTCCATGCCTGACTTGACACACGAGCGCGACGCACTCCACCATAAGTCGTGGTCTTAGGACTTCCCGTTTCATCCCTATTAAGGTTGTTAGACGGAAGTGTCTGAATGACATGAATATCAACGAAATGGTTAGGCATAAATCCTCCTATTAAGGAACAATTAAATAATCAGTGACGTGCCCCCGCCGCTTAAACCCTGTCGGGTTTTGAAGCGGGGGCTTCTCGTGCAAGACAACTACCGCTGCCAGTAAGCGAGCTATCCCCGTGCGCCCCACGGTTCTCGTTAAAGACTAACTAATCAGAACCACCCAGCTCCTCAACCCCTCATCACACTTGGCGTGTTGCTGATCTGGGTTTGCTAGGATGAATTGTATCCTGTTTGTTAGCCCTTCGATTCATCTCCCACCTTAGAGGTGGGAAGTCTTCTCGAAGGATTCTGATAAAATGAAAATAAGTAATCTTATTCAGATAGAATCATTCATCTGAATCAGATTTCTCCTTATAATTGTACAAGGCTCTATAATAATCCTTCACCCATCTATTAAGCACAGATTGACGCTTCTCGGGGTTCTGGAACAAAATGAGATCATTCGTAAGAACAGCATAGTCAATATTAATACTATCGTCTAATCTTCTAACGGCTCTTGATAAATCATAAGATAAAGAGACAAGATCGTCATCAAATGTGATGCTTTTCATAACAGTTTTAATACTGCTCTTCTCATCTTCCCTCATTTTCAGCCCTATCGCATGTCCGAAACTTGTTCCATCCGGAGAGTAGGACCTACGATGGGCCGCAGAATGCAACGCCAATGAAATAATAGCAGCTCTTTCCCCATTCGTCAAGCCATCGTCGCTATGAACCTCCTTCAAAGGGAGTCCAGCCTTGACAAGCAGTTCAATAGCGACGGCCGTAGCCCTTGGATCATCAGAAGGCATACGACCAGCGATTCTTCTCAGTCTTGCAACGTCTCCCCTCATTTCCATACTGCCTTTAGCCTCAGCGTAATCAATCTTGCTAAGAACTGAATCTACTGCCGAGGCTTCAGACGTAAGCCAACGGTTTTGCTCAATGTTATTATCACTTGCCAAGCTCTTCTCTCCTTATCTTATTAAGAGTGCTCCTAAAAATGGAATCAGACAAAGCGGTAGAATAATGTTTATCCTTATAAACCCTACCCATCATAGAATCAAGTGAAGCTGAAGCAATTTCCTCATCTGCCAGCGGCATCAAAGATTCAATAGCCCTATCGATCCATACCTCATAAGCACTGTCACCGAGGTCCAGCATTTCACTTATCCACCCATAGAAAGTCACACCAAGAACATCGTAAGCCATAGACTCCTTTTCATTGGCAGATTTCTTAGCTTCCTTCTCGGTTCTCTTTTCAGCAAGATTGATGTTATTAATTAAAACCCAATAAGCGGTCCTAATCATCTTCTCACCAACGGCCACAGCCTTCTCTATGAGTCTCACTTTTTCGGGATTCCCAATGACGGACAGTGGCAAAGACACTTGATCACTCATGAAATCTACAACCTTAGATTTATGTTCATCAAGAACCAAGGTAGATACAGACACATTACCAATATAATCATCAGGCAATAATCCGTTCTCTGCAAGGTAAGACGCCCATCTTAATGTCATAGGAGCCATACCACTCTTCTCACCCGCTGTGATGCCGATCAGAGACGGCAACGATCTCCAGAACGCCGTCTTAGACCAAATAACGAATGGAATCAGCGTCTCTTGTTTGGTTGTCTTATCAAGCACTTTCTTGAACGCAGCCATAGGCTCAAGACCATTCAGTCCTGCAAGAGTCACACATCTTCCAACACTGAAAAGAATACGAGTCACACCATCATCCCACTGAGTCAGATAAGCCCTACGACCCATCCAGACAAGACATTCCTCAAGATCTTTAGGATGCTCAGGGTTCCTACGATTCGCGCCCTTGCTCATACTCATCATGGGCAATTCCCACGGAGGCTTACCAACAGTCAAATCCTCATCATCAAAACTAAACATGTCCTCTGCATCAAGTGGAATCAAGGACAATAACAAGTCTTTCATCAAATGCCCAGTTTTAAGACGGATAAGACTCATTTGCGCAAGATAAGCGTCTCCCGCATAATACACTCCAGAGGAAGGTCCGCCAATAAGACCTTTGAACGGAGTATGAGCCATGGATTTGTCATACTGCATCATCGCCACAATGCGTCTAGCGATTTCATCATAAGACATCCGACGGGAAGACAATGAGGATCTATTAGACATTGGTTCGGGCCCATTGGGTTCAGCAATCAATGCATCTAGTTCAGTAGGCAAACCATTTTTAGGCTCAATGATGGTCTGCAAGAACGGATGCTCCGGGTGGAACAACCAGAATCGATCCTCATGTTCCTTCAGGTAATCAACAACCCTATCCGTGGGAATCCTACCATCCTCCCACCACTCCATGTAATCATCCTCAAGAACCGGATCCAGAGCACGATACACAATGGCCAACAACAACCTGAACAAAGCGGGCTCTTCCATCTCCGTATCCGTCACCAATGACGAAACATCGTCCAGATTCTCAAACAAACCAACCAAACCAAAACGCCGAATCGAGCCATCATCCATAACGGACCCCAGCCAAGGTTCAGTCAATAAGGAATACTCGGGCTCTGTAACAGGAACCAGCTTCGGCAATTCTCTTTTAGCCAAAAAAATACCTCCAAACAAACAATTCAGGACTTAACGGATGCACAACTTAAACCATACTAACTATTGTAACACAAATCAAAATGTCGTACACCCTTCTTATCAGGAATGTCTACACGCTTATGACCATCCCTATCTAAAATCAACACAAACTCGCCCTTAAGCTCTGGAATGACCTGCCATCCAGGAACACGACAATTCGCCTCCATCCAAGCAATCGTCCTATCAATGACCCCGTGATTAGACAACTCAGGCGGAAGCCCAATACTCTGAGACACAATGTCCCTCACCAATGAATGAGTCTGCTCCTCATTCACATCACCAAGTGAGTCCAGGGACACCATAGGATAAGCCTCAGACAATGGAGAACCATCCTCAGGGGACAATGCGTCTACGAACGTCACATAATCATCCACCCCAGTCTCCATCATCAAAATGCATCCCACACCCATACTGCTGTCACGAACAGCGGCGCGCATCTTCTCATTATTGTTCTCCACATCAACATCATTAGATCCAAGCAAAGGCGAGTACCTGCTCTCCACATCCACTCTTGACCGACCTTTGAAAGGAGGTTTCAATAGGAATCCCTTGGCCCTCTCCTTCTTCTCCCCGTTAAGCTGTTCTTCTTCCTCATCTGCAAATCTCAATTGAGATCCGAACCGTTCAGGCAAATAATCCACCCCAAACATCTCTTTCAAAGTAGAGGCAGAATAATCAGGGTCGTCGCCGTCTTGAGTCGCATAAGCTCGCTGAACAAGATTCGGGATCATCCCGGGAAGTCTAACCGTCCGCCCATTCTCAAACCCCGTCAAAGCAATGGTTCTCAGCAACTTAGACATTCCATAGATCATCCCTGATCCACGAGATCCCCTATCTAGCTCAATGTCTCCCTTATCATTGAAATGCCATCCATCAACCAGAACCTGAACCTCTTTAAGCTCATCTGGTCTACCCTCATCATGGATAGAATGCCGATGCACACGTCCGATCCTCTGGAGCAGAAGATCCATAGGACACACGTCAGTCAGCAACACATCGAAATCAACATCAAGAGACTGCTCCACCACCTGAGTAGATACAATCACAGACTTGGTGGGGCGACCGCCGTTCTCAATAGTGGCGTTTTTGCCATAAATACCCCTGAGCCGATCCTCCTTCCATCTACGATCGGTGGACACATAACGCGAATGGATAAGATCAATCAAATCCCAATCCTCGAAGAACGGATCATTCTTTATTTCATCAAACGTCCTCTGGGCTTTGCTGACGGTATTGCAGATTACAAGAGCATTACCGCCATCTTCCAATAATTTCTTAAGATCAGTCAAATCTCCGGTCTTGATGTTTACATTATGATCTTCATCGACGGTGTTATCAACCTTAAGTGGAATCAATTCGGCAGACGTTGAGTCTACTTTTGTTATCAGTGGGTAGGTCTCCACGAATTCCTCAGCACCGCTTATGACTTTAAGGTCTTGGTTATTGACGTCTGATCTCGCCATACCTCGTCTGTAGGCTATGGCAAGCTCTTCACGACGGTCTTTGGGCAAGGTGGCGGAAAGAATGACCACTGGGGTACTGTAAGATCCCAACCACTCCAGAGATCTTTGCAGATACACCATCATATAATCGTCGGCGGCATGGACCTCATCAATGATCACCACTTTCCCAGCCAACCCAAGATGTCTTAGATCGAAGTGCTTTGCCCTCAGAGACATCATAAGAATTTGATCAATGGTGCATACCACGTAATTAGCCAGAAGTCCCTGTTTAGATCCATCCAACCATCTAGGCGTGATTATTCCAGTATGATCATCCTCGTCATACATGGTACCATTCTTGATGTCATTGTAATCATTATTCAACCAAGCCCTACCATGCATAAGACGCAATGACTCCTTGGTGTTTGTAGTACGTTGTGCCCATCCAGCAAGTCTAGGGAGAATGCCGTTCGCTGTGGCTTGGGTAGGCAACGCGAACGCCACTCCACCACAGTCATTTCGCCTTCCAAGGATCTCAGCGGCCATAAGCGCGGCCTCTGTTTTCCCTCCACCCATAGGAGCTTCGATTATAAGCAGTCCACCCCGACCTTTAATTGATTTCGCTATTTTAATGGTCGAATCTTGCATGGAGTTGGGACGGGCGTGTGGTGGAAGATTAAATCTCTCCGGGAAATGGTCTTCCGGATCTTCATCACTCCATGAATGTGGCAAGGGTAGACCCAGCCTCAACCATGCTTGTTTCACCCTACGAGTCTCGTGGTTCTGCGGGGACAGTCCATTGACAGTCAGCTCGAATTTGTACTGATCTGATGCGATCCAGTCAGACACGGTAATGATGCCGGCTATCAATGATTGAACATCAAGATCTATAGAGACTTCTTTCAATGTTTCGATCGCCGTATCATCAAGCGTTTCAGAAGCCACGGTTTGTATGACATCTTTTCGTGCTTTTTGCCATTTATCAGACGATCCTTCGAAGCAGGCCCGCAATTGGAGTCTTTTGTTCTCGTAGAATTTTTCCTTGGCGTGGAATTTCCCGTGATGCCCGCCGACAGGAGTGGCCAGTCTTGATGCTTGCGCTTGGGTTAGTCCCAATTCCTGGAAATAGTCTGACAGTGCCCAGTATCCTGAGATCTCATGCCGGAGTTCTGATGGTTTGACGTCTTGTGGAATGACCATACCGTGAGACTCAAGATCATTCAGACGGGCTTCCCCGGTTGGCCCATAGGCTTGCTTCTCAAACGCTGGGGTGGCCTTCCCAACGTCGTGACACCCACAAAGGAACATCACCGTCCGTTTCGCGACGTTTCCATTGCCATTGAATCCTTCGATAATTCGATTCTTCACTGCATCTGGCAGGAACTCATTCCATACCTTGCCAGCTACCAAAGCGGTATCAATAGAATGCTGGGCTAGACTCGACCACCTCAGATCATTCGGGTCTTTCATGTTAGTTTTCGCCCAGACGACTTTACCCAAGCCCCAAGAATCTTCAGTCATTATTTCTCTTCATACCCCTTTTAGATCTTAGCTTGTTTTATTTATTTATTGTTGGACACCGATTACTGTTCTGTATCATCATTCTGAGTCTCAGCTTTTCTTTTGGCTCTCTTTTCCTTTACCACTCGCCAGACCTTCACAACGATGATCGCGACGAGCACCAAAGTGAGGAACACGATCACGGCGATTATCGCAGCTTCTTTGGTTCTGTCCTTCACCTCATTCGGGTAGGGAACCTCGCCCGGCATTTCGGCCAACTCGCCCGTGACGACCAGACGATGGGTGTTGATACCAATCGGAGCGCATGTAATTAGTGACATCTTATTCTTATTGGGATCATAGTTCCCTTCCAGCGTCCTACCAAGATCTTCTGGGAGAACGGTCTGAATCTTAGTGACCTTATAAGCCATTTCCTTGCCTAGAGTGGTGAAATAGAATGGATCACCCACCTTGAGCTGCGCCAGTCTTGTGAAGAACAGGCCGTTGACTCCCCCGGAGTGTGCTGCAAGCGCGGATAGACTTCCTTTCTCACCCAGCGGTAGATAGGTTCCGTATACGTGCCCGACGCCTGATCCCAGCACCTCTTCGGTGGTAGAATGGTATACGGTCATTTCAGAACTGATGGATGGGATCTTGAGAACCCCCATCGCTCCAGACTTGTTGACATTTAGAGCGTCTCGGTAAGTGTCGTCATCAGGCTCTTCCGCCACGCCCCCAACGATCTCGTCCCCCATAGGGTAGTTTGTGAGATCACCTAGGTTCGAGTTGTATTGCTTGGCGCGATCATACTGGACTCTCTGATCCGCTGCGGGCCATGCCTTGACGGCCTGCTCCACACCACTAGACACTGAAGCCTGAATTCTTTCATTATTGATCATGGCGAAGACTGAGCTTGAGATCATGAAAGCTGCCAGGAGGTAGCAACACCAACCGAAGATCACAAGACCCAAGGACACCCAGTCGTGCTTGGCTATAGATTTCCTAAATGTTCTTGGGAACTTCGTTTTCTCTTTCTTAGGCATGACTCTCCCGTATAAGATTCACCAGAGCTTTATCAATTTTAACATACATCTTACTAGGGATTCAAATCAACATGAGTGGATAAGATTCAAACCCGCGTAAACGGGTAAAACCAACGAGCGGATCCAAGCGTCCGTCTCACAAGGTGGATTCAAACCCGCGTAAACGGGTAAAACTGTGAAGAGTGGTGATAACCTCTCTGCGATCGCGGGATTCAAACCCGCGTAAACGGGTAAAACCAGTTGATCCTGAGGATAAGAAGCCTAAAGGGAAGGATTCAAACCCGCGTAAACGGGTAAAACCAGCGTCGACGGTCTTAGTGTCGGTCGTCGGGTTGGATTCAAACCCGCGTAAACGGGTAAAACCGGACCGAAGTACGGGAACAGTGAGCGGATCAGCGGATTCAAACCCGCGTAAACGGGTAAAACCTATGAGGGCGCCACATGCGAAGGAATCGTCCACAGATTCAAACCCGCGTAAACGGGTAAAACCCTCTTGCCGTCTCTCTCTGACTCAGACCGTGGAGGATTCAAACCCGCGTAAACGGGTAAAACCGTCGATCCCATCATCACCGAACAAAGAGCCATTCGGATTCAAACCCGCGTAAACGGGTAAAACAGATGATAACAACGGCAATGGCCCGTCCCAACTTAGATTCAAACCCGCGTAAACGGGTAAAACGCTCCGCGTTGGATCAAAGCCCATTCGTACGATGAGATTCAAACCCGCGTAAACGGGTAAAACTGGGCTCTGGTTTGACGATCATGAGGGACGCTACTGATTCAAACCCGCGTAAACGGGTAAAACAAAATGCAAAAATGCCCCAGACAATAATACCGGAGGATTCAAACCCGCGTAAACGGGTAAAACTGAGGGTCGGTACTACATCAATGATCAAATTCCTCGGATTCAAACCCGCGTAAACGGGTAAAACAGAGGAAGGAGAGGAGAATCAAAGAAGATTCAACAGATTCAAACCCGCGTAAACGGGTAAAACCGTTAGGAAACGTTGAAATCTCAACAGTAACATCTTACCAAAAGACGATTCTGCTTATCTAGAGACTATCTCGTTTCCTAACTCACCATTTTCTTAACCCTGAAATCTTAACACTCTTCAATTATCAAGCAACAACTCGTCAACAAGAATTGTAGCAAACAAAATCAATTTTCGCCAACTCAAGAATCAACATTATCCAATTTCCTTCTTCAAATCCCTCCTCCTCTGCCAACAGAGTCCAGCAACAGCTGCTGTGACGAACAACCCCACCAACGCAATCCAGATCAACCCACCATTCTCCTGGTGATTCCAAACCAAACAAAAAATAGTCACACCAAGAATCACAGAGACAACAATAGCAAGCCATCCAAAGCACCGCATAAGACCCATCAAAGCCGCAGCCTGCTCTTCAGAACTCTCACGCTCACGACGCTCTGTTCCAGTCTCATCTGCCAACGAATCCTCCACTCCAGCTTTACGCTTCCGCAACACGAGCCTCCTCAAGATCCCTCCGCATCCTCCTCATCGTAGCCTCACTGATCGGAACCTGAATCTTCATACCCCAACGAGTCTTCCCATACCACGCCGTCTTAACCAGCTTCCATTTCGCCACAACCACATTCCGCTTATCCATCACTGGAGCCAAAGCCTTCGCAAATACAGCCGGAACCCAGCCAGCCTGACCGCCCGAGCCGGTCCTCGCATTCCTGACCATCACCTTGATCGCATTCCTGTCATGCTCATTCTCTGGATCCCTCTCAAGGAAGACCTCCAAATCCCCACGATCAGCGCCCACCACGGTCTCAAGGTAGGTCTTCTGCCGACCCTCGAACCCGGATCCAGCGATCTCAAACGACACAGTATGCTTCGGCGCAGTCATCTCCAGCTCCTAACCATCATAAAGTTCTTTGTATGATTCTATTGTAGTGAAAATCGACATCTTCCGCAAGTAACCAGGGACCTCAAAAACGTTGTAATCTCAACGAAATCATGGAAATCCTAACTGTGTGAACAACTAATCTCAAAGGTAGAATAAGAAACCTGTTTTCAAGTCAGAGCCTGAAAAGCCGTCTTCTAAAATCCCTCGGTCGTCATCTCACCATCCGCGGCCACAGTGACCTTGATCGATGGGTCAACCGCTGAGGAGAATCGAATCTCGTCAATACGAATTCCAGCCGCAATCAGATAAGAAACAAGATCTTCCATGAACGCCGTTTCGCCATTATCGATCTCGGAGATCACATCACGATCCCCACTCCAGAAAATCCTGCTAGATGTCTCTTTGGTATCAAAATCACCGTCACGAAGTTCATTGTTCTTAATGCGGAGTTCCTTCAAGGCTCTCATCATCCGCGCCTGAAGCACAGAAACTTGGACTGCATGTTCTAGCTGATCAAACCCCAGTAGATCTGAAATTCCTCCAAAATGAGTTGTGATGTCCTTCAAATCAAACTCTTCCAAGTGTTCACTTGATTTCTTAGAATCCATGTTTCCTCTTACCTATTGGATTTACCGTTGCACCCATTCCATCATAACTTATCTACTGGATAGAAACAACTTATTGGTGCGTTGCTTACGCCTTGTTCTAAAAACGCACTGACTGAGATCATAAATAAAGCTCCATGATTGTCCAAACCATGGAGCTTAAAAATCTACTATCTCAACCGAAATTGGTTATCCCTACTTAAATCCTCCCCACGATCCCATTCGTGAACTCTGCCACGTTCTTAAGATCCTCGGTTAAAGAATTAAAAGAGGAAGTAGAATCCTGGGTCTGAGTACCCGCAAGCATGACCTTATCACCATACCCATACGAGATCACAGCGAACAGACCAAGAGACACAGCAACAAGAGCCGCAATGATCCCAGCGACCGCAACTTCACCCAGATCGTTCTTGAATCTCTCCTCACGATCCGCCATGATCGCATCATCGATCTCCGCGATCTCCTCCAATTCGGCCCGCAGAGACTCAGAATCATAATCATCAGCAGATTTCCCCTCAATGACAGACCAAAGACCATCATGCGTCTCACTCTTGATCCAGAGGTCCCCGTCTTTCTCATACACGTTATCAAAATCGTCAAACGGTCGCGTCATCTCAGATTCATCAACCCCCGGACGTCTGAACGCGATCATCGCCACAATCAAAACAATCGTGACTGTCACCAGCAACAGCCGAAAATCTAAGGCCTCGTTTAGTTGCACCACTGGGGCATACATCCCACCCAATGCAAGAACAATGATAGGCATCCTTCGCCACTCCTTACCAGACTAACTCCAATAGATCATAAGACGTCTTGCTTGAGATCTATTAAATGGCTTGCTTTATTGATTTTATCCTGAATGAGTGCATATTTGACCAAACCCTTCATATTCAAAAACAAACAGCCCACCAATCCAGATCCCAGCAGTTAGATTATTCCCAATCAGGGAATCCAGCCATGCATGACAAACAGGATCATACCAAGGAATGGAGCACGAACCGTCCAACAAACGTGGACGGATCAACTGCCACTCCTATCAAGATCCAGTTCGGGAACGCCTGACAGGCATGGCTAAACCCACCACAACGACAGGAAATCAAATCGAAAATCTGAGATCAAGAGGGGAGTTGGAGGACATGTCTAGGTATCATGTGAAAGTAGATGGTTCAATGGGGGTCTGCACCGCTAGGGAGGGAAATTGTCCATTCGGAGGGGACGCCGGGACCAAGCACTTCACGAATGAGGCGGAAGCCAGAAAGTACTCCGAGGAACTGATCGGGAGGAACTCCGGGAATCGTAGTCTGAAGAAGTCGTCCAAGCCAAGTACCGAACCCAACATCACATCAACCTCCATGTCAAGTGACGACGACATGATCAGCGAAGAGACAATGGAGTCTATCTACGATCACACCCATGACGAGGACTTCATTGACTCATTAGACACGTATGAGATCTCCATGATAGTCCTTGGTGCCGTCAACGGTGACGAGGACTACTCAGACGAAGAGAGAGAATCGGCAGGCTTGCAGCGGCCGTGTCCAAGGATCCCGACACGGTCCGTAAGGTCGCGAGTAGGTACGCCCAGTACGAGGACAAGGCGGATAAAATCATCAGTCAACTCAATACGATAGCTGAGGTGGCCGATGAAGACACAGGACGCAAGGCTTGTGGCGTCCAAGCAGACATAGCGTGGAGGCGTGACGGTCAGCCTTATTACGAGGATTGGGAACGCACCCACTTAGATGAGGCGACCTACGATGGAGATCCCGTTTATGAACCTCACCCATTCGGTCCTGACGATCTCTCTGATGATGAGCTTAAGGAGAAGGCCTCAGACCTCACCAACGCCATGGACCAACTGAACGACGCCATGGACGACATCAATGCAATGGATGATGAGGACTTAGACCGGATAGACGAGTTCGATGCCAATTACCTGAACTCGTATGAGAAGGTCTACTCGTTCCTGCATGACACCGATGAGATCGATAATCCCCATTACTGGGACGACGAACCGAATCAATGGAAGCAAAGCTATGGTGTGACCTTGCAATTCGCTCGTGAGCTACTGAATGAGGCCAACATCTACGAGGATTACATTGAGGATTTCAAGAACCGTCTGGGTAGGTAAAACAGATCTCGCCACGCTGTGAACGTGATTTCAGCGGCAACATAAGACTTGACTGTTCCTCCAGACTTTCTCAATCACGTGGAGCACCTTAGATTCGATTAGGCTCAGGGTTAATGGTATGACACCGACCCTGAGCCTAATCAGACTGATAATCGTCAGAAAATCGCTTAGACGAGTTTCCCATCATCTTCAACGAAAATCTGGCTGAGACCGGCAGATTCCAGAGTCAGATCCATTAGAACCCGGGTCAACTGCCATAGGCAATCAAACCAGTCCAAAAGACGATGGAATCCCGTTATAGATAGACATCACTTGTAAGACTCACTAGAGTCCTCATCATCCTCGTCCTCATCCGAGAACTCGTACGCCACCGGTACTGGACCAAGACTCGGGTCTGCCCTGCTCCAGAACTCCTCATGTTCTTCACCATCAGAATCAGAATGCACAGGTCTTAGATCATCACCTACGTCTAACCCCATCAGGAACGGGGGCAAATCCCTCCATGAGGATGGATTCCATTCGTTGTCCTCTGTCTTCATGTCCTTCGCCTCCTTCTTATGGTCTACGATACGAGACGATGAAAGTCCACCGGTATCGTCACCCGTCAGCCAATCCACCGCTTCAATTGGTACCTTCACTCCGTTCACCTGAAAATCTGAATAGGTATGGGGAATGGGGTTTGTCAATTCCTTCAATCGATCTCCAGTCCAATCCCCAGTCATCGCCGCTGACTCCATCAACTCTTGCGCCTCATTCAGATCTAATGCATACCCTTCATAGATCAACACCCAGGTCTCGCTGTTGGGACCACTGGAGGACGAATCAATGTCGATGTCAATGGAATCGCACGGAAGATGAGACTCATCACCGTGTGACTTACCGGACTGGGTTACGATACGATCTACGTCCATCTTGCACGGCAGCAGCTCGTCACCGGAGTCTACCCGTTTCTTGAGATCTGGGTCGAGGAGCTTGTAGGCGTGGAGGTATAGGCAGGAGTCAGGCCAGCTCGCGCTGATTCCGTCCATCACTGTGAGTTGCAGCCAGATCACGTCTCCATCATTCGATACTAACCACCTGCCGAACCAAGTCTGGATGTTAGACTCACCCGTGATCTCGTCCTCCTCAGGTTGACGGGAGTAGATCGTGGACCCATCCGACTTCACAGTCAGGTATCTGTAGCTCGCGTCCTTGCCATTCCATAGGTTTACGATCCAACCGGGTCGACCTGGATTATGGAATACAGGTTCGAAACGGGCGGAGGCCACGTCAGATTCCCTATACTCCAGTTTCTGTAGCTTCCTGCCCATCTCATGGAATGGAATGTCATTGATGTTCGTCATGGTTTCCTCGTTGTTCGTCCGGCAGACTCATTTTATGTGGAAGTGGTACGAATGGCGGACTAAAGATTTTTGTTGATAAAAAGGGAGATTTTATTAGTCGCCGGTAATAGATGATTAGCCTAACTACGCCTTCCTGCCTAGGCCGCGTCCTCCTGTGGGTTCGATCCATAATCTGGTGCATTCGGATCATCAAATGGTGAATTGTGGGGAGACTTCCCGAAACCACATAGACCGTCCGCCGATGGATCACCCGTTGCTCTACGAGTATTGAAATCATCCCTCTCTTCCTGCAACTTCCTAGCCAGATCTTGGAACGTCTCCCCTTCCGTCATCGAAACGTCGTAGAGGTGGTTGCTGGTGATACGATCATAATTCCCGATCATCACCGAATGCACGAGGTCTTCCTGCAATTCCTCAAGTCCCACGGCCTCTGTTCCACCGGCGATCATAACAACTGGACGTGGAGCGTTCTGGTTGGGTGACTCGTTTGGATAGGCCATGACGATGAACAGGAACATGGCAATAATCCCGTCTGGCGTGATCACCTGTTTCGGTGTAATCTCAATCCAGTAGTTCTTCACCCATCTAGCAAGACAGATACGGGGCGCAGATCCATCCGCGTTCCGAATCATCGTGGGGTCTGGCTCTGATTCGCTCTTCCCGAATTTGTCCTCGTCAATCGCGCTGTGGTTCTGGGCGATGGAGTCTACTGTTACCCAAGGTATGATCACGGTCCAGCCGGGGACGCCGGGCGCTTCAGGGTGCTCTCCATTGTTGATGGCGGTTACGGTATTGTTAACCAGATTGTCCATTGAGACTTCCGGGTCCCATGCGTGGATTGCCAATCGTATTCTCCTTATGTGTGTAGCTGTGAGTCAAGTTGGGAAAACAAAGGCAAATAGATGCGATGGGCGTGATTCTATTTTGCCTCTGGTGGGTATGGGTTTAGATTTCCATCTTGTACTTGTCTAGAATCGCCCAGTCCTCGGTTTCTGCGGCTTTGATCATGTCTGTCTGTGCGGCTTCAAGATCATCAGCGTAACAGACTCGGTCTGTTACTGGACGGAAGATGGTTTCAGACACGGCCACATTGTCGAATGAATCCGCGGACTCCCTGGTGACGGGCTTTGAGACCGTTAGCAAGAGCACTTCACTGGTTCCATAAAGTTATAAGAAGTTATAACCTATGGATAATTCGCTCTCTGCACCACAGTCTCACGGGACAAGCCCATGAGACGGCCGCTGGTACTAGAGTCTTGGTTGAGCCAGTGATCACCTCACCCCTACGGGGATCCATGACCTTCCCACAACCGTATCAGTTTATTCGCGTTAAGCTAACCGCTCACCTCCCAGCCCGGGTAAAGCCGCCTCCCCATCACCCCCAGGGGGCTCAAGCTTGGCTAAACTCATGATGAGCAATGACTCAATTATAACACACCTTCAGGATTCTTACAACCCACTTAAGCGAGACTCCAACACCTTCTTCACCACCCACGGGCTAAACCATAACTTAATCCCATCATCATAATAACGACTCCTAACATTCACCGCAGCATTTAAATCCGCATCCATCCAGCCATGTACTGGGCAAGTGAAGTTCCCACCAGACCTCTCCCCGAACCGACCACAGCCCTCCACCGAGCACACCTGAGACGTATAAGCCGCATTAACCATAACAACCCGCGCCCCATACACACCAGCAAGGAACTCCATCCGTGACTGGATAACCCTCTTACACCAGCCAGACAACCTACGATTCCAAGTCTTAGAACGACCCTTACCATCACTAGACCACGTGAGATCTTCACAAACCACCGTTCCTGGCTTCTCCAACCGGTAGAACAATCTCAACTCATGATTCACGAAGGACTCTATCATCGCATGATCACGCCGCCGACGAGCCTCCTGCTTCACAGAGCCAAGATTGTTATTCTTTAATGATTCCGCCTTACGATCATGACCCCTCTTCTTTAACTCACGATACCGAGACCACAACTTACCACGCTTACGACCCTTGGACGTAATCTCATCATCACGCTGGGTTAGCCATTCACCGAAGTCTGGACCGTAACCCACACCCGTACTCGTGGAGATGAGCGTGTTATAACCCTTATCCACACCTATCACTAGCCCATCGTCCTGTGGCTCCTCGTGATAGGGTGTCACGTCACTAGAACTCATGATGATAAGTCGGTTCGTGTGCTCGTCTAGTTTCACGCGGAGGGTGCCCGAGTGAACTTGATCATCCGTTACTCGAACTGCGATTCTCTTACCTTTCATGAGGGTACTAAAGCAAAAATACAAGTCCCCGTTTACCCGCTTGTACTTGTACAGGTTCGCGTCGAGCTGAATGCTGATAGGTTTGCTAGAATAGGGAATCTTGCCTAGGCATTCCCGAGTATAACGCCTTAACAAATTATCCAGTCTATGACGATTCACATTCAGTTTCTCGATCTTCTTAGGTAACTGGACATGCTTATAATGATTTAAGACGTCATGATAAGTGTCATCATTCTTTAAGACTCCGTATAGGTAATGCCGATCATCTTCGCTTAGATTCGGGTTCTGCTTGATGCGAGTACGAATACAATTCTTTGCATTAGACCAGCGAGACTTGATGCCGCCAATGGCGTCGTCTAGTACAGCGGCCCACATGTTAGAGGTGAGATGGGAATCGTTCACGGCTTGCGAGTTACGTAACTCATCCTTCCGAATGTTGTTACGGTATTTCTTGAGCTTGGTTATAGAGTTCACGCCACTATACCTAGAGTAGCAATAGTTGCGGAATGCCCTACAAGCTGCTTCCGTTTCCTTGAAGCATTTAAGATCTTCATCATTCAGAGGAGTTGAGTACTGCTTAATGGCTCTCTTCATCCTTCGTCACCTCCCCTCGTTTATCCTCAAACATCTTCTTAGACTCTTCTATGATCTTCTTGTTCTTCTTTGAGCGGGACCCGTATAGCTTGCTGGAGTACACCGTGATGATGCTCAGTACGTCATCGACTATCTCAGCTTCGGGCGAGGACTCAGTCTGGTTAAGGATGATTACCTCTACGTCGTGATACTTGCACATTTTAAAAATAAGCTCCGCACCGAATCGTAATAACCGGTCCTTGTAATTGATAATGAGATGCTGGACTTGATTCGTCTCTATCAGTTGGATTAGCTTGTCTAGCCCGGGTTTATCATAATTGAGACCGGATCCAATGTCGGTTATCACCTCGTAAGTCCATCCGTGTGCCGCAGCATAGAGTTCGAGGACTTGGATTTGTCGGTTAAGATCCTCTTGTGCGGGTTTGGTGTTCTTGCTTACTCGGGCGTAGAGGATGGTGATTTTATCGCCTTGCTTGGTAGGTTGTTCTCCCTTGAGACGGTTTAGCTCGTCTTGGCTGATTCTCCGGTGGCCGCCGGGTGTTCTTGTGGTCTTCACTAACCCTTTCCGGGCCCAGTTGCGAATGGTGGTGGGAGTGACGTTTAGTTCTTTGGCGGTTTGGTTCACGGTGTATTGCATGGAGTTTATTTTAGCATAAGATGAGATTATTGTAAATTGTTGTTAATGGTGAACTCCGCTTACATTTAGATTTCAATGATTTCTAATAATTATTTTACTGTATAATCCTGTAATCCCCGTCCCAGATGAGGACTTGGGTGAGTCTTAGGTCGTACCCGTTGACTTCCTTATGCCAGTAGATGGAACCATTGGGGTTAAGGTCTACCTCGACGTCATCTGGGACGTGAAGTTCCCATCCTGATAGACCTGGTACTGCGATTCCGTCCTTCAGGGCGTCGCGCGTCTTATCTAGAAGTTCGCCCATGTTGATGTCATTGATGTTCGTCATTCCGGTCATACCTTTAACTAGGGGGGTTGTGATTGTGGAGGTTGATACCCCACGGTTACGATTCTACCATTAGATCTGACTAGACATGCCGAGGAACAGGACTGGTTTGACGGTCAGTCTTGTCCTCGTATTTCCATTACGAATCATGATGGAATGATGGTCATTCCGCGATTGATCGAGGTGAAGATCTACTCGTTCGTACTTGGTCATAGGGAACCAGTGTAAGGAGATGGGAGTAGGCTTGTCTGGTCAGAACCCACAATAACAGAGCCAGTGGCAAGTCCCCGACCTCGATGATGACAATGATGAATCGAACCTGACCAATAGGTTCAAACTCCAGTTCCAGTTCCAGCTCTTCCAGTTCCAGTTCCAGCTCTTCCAGCTCTGCGGTCCGTCCTTAGATCTTCATGCCTCTCCATCTCGATTCCCTCATCCCGGATTTCGGAAGCCGCATGGCAAGCTCAACATCCCGATTCGTACTTGGTCATAGGGAACCGTATAAAGGGATAGGAGTGGAGTGATGCCTGAATGAATGAATGAATGAATGAATGAATGAATGAACGAACGAGCGAGCGAGTGTAAGAGAGCGAATGTGAGAGAGCGAGTGGACGTCCAGCTCCGGTTTCAGCAACCGAGCAAACATGATCTCGGCCTATACAGATCACAGCCATCCTACCTCGAAGCTCTTCCTGCCAGGTTCCTTACTTATACGACCCCACGACCCCGCACCTCTAAATGATTCCCGATCTCTAGATGATTTATTTGATGAGATCGAGAAGATCTATCTGAAAAGCACGAAGTCCATTAAATGGGAGGAAGCGTAGAGTTCACTAGGCCCTTAAGACGTGCAGTTCATCACCTCCAAGGAGATAAGACAGTAGCTCTAAGTGCATTATACATGGTTTACTTATTAAGGTAGGCCACGTATAATTCAACTACGAAGAGCCATGAACGGTAAGCTAACCATACGAGTATTACTTAAAAGCAAAACCCAGTTAACCCACCACTAACGCGCCACACGGCTGCTCTCGCTACACCATGCCCCGACTCGCCTATACACGAGCCAGTAGCGCGATTACTAAGTAACCTTAGCAATAATTCCATTATACATCAATTCCCCGACCTCATGCAAATTCTAATCACTTAACACGAATTAACATGATACCTCGTCCTTGTATTTACAGTAAATTGTTTTAAATTGTTACAACACAAGAACGATTCACTGCGGTCACACTGAGATCATCAATTCTGGGTCCCAGGCATTATGAAAGTCCAACCTTGCTGATCTGAGTTTCGATTTCAACGATTTGTAGGGGGAGATTCATCGATTCGTACTTGGTCATAAGGAACCGTATAAGGGGATAGGAGTTCCTTGACCATGTCCTTACCGACGTCAGCAACCCAAAGTAGCAGGACAGGCAACACCAACTAGAAACTAGACCCATGAGGAGCTCCTGTATCGAGAGGGCTCCATCCCATTGGGAAGAGAGGAAGAGACCTGACATGATCGCCCTCCGCAATACGGATGTATGTCTGGCAAACTACACAGAAGCGGATCATGGATCCAACCAGAAATGATCACACGCCATCCAGCCCGTACTCCTTGCATTACACACCCACCCCTGCCAAGGTCCCCACTGACATCATGGGAGAGGTCTAAATACCACAACCCACAACCCACAACTAGTACAGAATCACCTTAGATTTGATTAGCCTCAGGGTTAATGAAATAGCATCGACCCTGAGCCTATTTAAAACGATGAGAGCTTGAGATCTGTTAAGACGAATAATCCATCATCTTCATGAAAATCGAGGCTGAGATCGGTGGATTCCAGGTCTCCAGGAGTGGGCGAATAACGACTTGATTCTTGTTAGTCTCTATTTCAGATCCTAATGATTTATGAAGTCGAAAGCGGTGAAGATCCGCCGATTCGTACTTAGTCATAGGGAACCGGTATAATGGGATAGGAGTCTCTGCGCGGTGGGTCCTACCAGTGCCATCAAACCAATAAGAACCAGGAACAGAACAGAACAGAAAAGAAAACAGATAGTAAAGCGCCCTCTACGACCCACAGTAAAGACCCCCAGTAAAGACCACCAATCCAATGCCTGTAGTCAATTAACAGACTCCAAGAGACTCCAAGCGCCCAGTCATCCCACATCCTCTGACTCTCGACCTCCTTGACACCTGACATACGATGACCTAGACCTCCTTGACACCTGACATACGATGACCTAGATAACCCACAGCAACATCAGACGCGACTGAGGCTGAGCATGAGACAGTCGGGCAGCTTAACCTCAACCTAGCACAACATAAGCCTCTGGTCGCTCCCATCATCCACCTATCCCCTACAGTACCACCAGAACAAACACCAGTCTACAAATACAATGACCTGCAATCAGTTCAATTACCTTAGATTCAATTAGACCCAGGGACAACTTACCACATAACACATCTGGAAGCCAGGTCAAGGCGATTTGTACTTGGTCATAGGGAACCGGTGTAATGGGATAGGAGCAAATAAAGTCCACTTCCCATCATCCTAGCCCTCAAACTTCCGCCGAATCTCACGGCCTCAACTCTACTCCAGTATCAGATCTACTCCAGTATCAGACTTCACCTCACCTCAGACGCCACTCCACCAGATTTATCATCCTCATCGATTCTCATCTCATCTCATCTCACTCGACAACAAACAAACCCCAGCCCTCCAGCCCGGGTCACGACAGCTAATAACCACAAGCCACCCAAGCACAAGCCACCCAAGGATTAGGTCCAGTCCCACTCTCCACTCCGCACCTGACCTTTACCAGCACTAGACCAGCACTAGCAAAGTGAAAGACATCGGATCCCCACTCGACAAGCAGACCCCAGAAGTTCCAAGCCAAGCAATTATGGTTTCTCGTATTGAGTCTCAATTGCTAACCAACACCCCTCCAAGTCTCCTACCCATAAGCGAGACCTAAATCCGTCTGGATTGCAATTACGACCAGCCCCCTGCACAAGCCCTCCAACTCCACAAGACGCGATCTCTCAAAATCAACAATCAACAAAATAGCCTTAGATTTAATTAGGCTCAGGGTCGGTGGCATACCATGCGTCTCAAGCCTATTTGAATTGATGATGGCTCGAAATCTGTTAAGACGCGCAATCCATCATCTTCAAGGAAAATCTAGCTGAGACCGCCGGATTCCAGATCCTAGGACTCACGCAAGGAAAGTACGATGAGGCCCAATCCCAGCGATTCAGAGGGTGAAGATCTACTCGTTTGTACTTGGTCATAGGGAACCGTATAATGGGATAGGAGCGGAGTGGTGTCCTAATCCTAAGTGAACGAACGAACGAACAGATTCTAGCTCCGGCTCCAGTAACCGATACCCGAACAAAAACAAGCACAACGCGGGAATCACAACGCCGGCTCAGTCTATCCAGATCCCAGCCTGAAATTCTGACATTCCTTTATTACCCCCTCTAACTAGTAGGCTCCCTATCCAGGCCCCGGCCTCACATCTAATGATTACCTGAGATCAAATCCATCTAATAAGAAGCGCGAGTGCCAGGTCCATCAAGTGAGAAGCGCAAGATTTAAGCCATCAAGACGCGCAATTCACCACCTCTCAGGAGATAAGATACTAAGACCATCAATTCCGGCTCCTAAGCACTATGCAGGGAAGTCCAGCCTTGTTACGATGAGGCCCAATCCCAGCGATTCGGAGGGTGAAGATCTACTCGTTCGTACTTGGTCATAGGGAACCGGTGTAATGGGATAGAAGTAGTGCGGACCCCGCACAATCCCACGTTCAACAACCCCAACCCCCAGATCTAAGACTCATGACTCTGCCAGCCACACGAGTAACGGACCCACCACCACTCCAACAACCATCAATCATCCATCAATCATCAGTTCCCTGATCGATCTCCCATAAGGCCACCCCGTTACAACACCTCTCACAGCCACATTGGGCCACCAAAGATTCCAATCCAAACAACTCGTCCTAAACTCATCTGAGTGAGACTTGCCCAAATCCGAAACCCGCCCAGCAAGACGAAGGCGACTAAGCCCACACCCATTGACCGGTGACCCCACCCGAAGCCAGCAATCTCTCATACCAATTCATACCAATGAGACCCACCCAACCAGTCCGTCTAGATCACAGTACCAAGATCAGACCACTGCGAGTCCAATTACAACCGGTCCCCAGTCACATAACCCCCGACTCCACAAACTGATCCCTAAAGACGGCAGATAGCAGGAAATACCGATCGACAAAATCACCTTAGATTTAATTAGGTTCAGGGTCGGTGGTATACCATGCGTCTCAAGCCTAATCAAATTGATGATGGCTCGAAATCTGTTAAGACGTGCAATCCATCATCTTCAAGGAAAATCTAGCTGAGACCGGCAGATTCCGAATCCCGCGAACCGAGAATGAGCAACTTGATTCCTGCCCATCTTCCATTTCCAGGTTTCAAAGATCTTATAGATCGCAGCAGTAAAGATCTGTTAATCGTACTTGGTCATAAGGAACCGTATAAGGGGATAGGAGCTCCAGCGTCACCCCCTCGAAGTCGACGCCCGAATTGCAGATACCCAAGCCACGCTGGGCAGCCCACCCCAGAGACAGCAACCCCACCCAGCCTCAACCATAGCCACCCCCGACCCCGCCCCCAGTCATAGATCGCCCATCCCTCGTCAAGAGTAAGGTACGTCAGTTACAACCAGCAACGACTACAATCAACAAGGTAAAATAGCTACATCACGCAAAAAACGGATCACATCATACTAAATACTAAAGACTCCCAGGGGTCACGGAGGACAAACCTATCATGGTGGATTTCAGCAGGGCAATGAACGACTGGGCGGAAGTCCAGAAAAGCGGGACAAGCATGACATTCCACCAATTCTGGGAGGCCTACAAATCACCAGACTTCGACCTCAACACCATGATCACCCCATCATCAGACCACACTCCCAAGAAGACCGTCAAGAAAAGGAACACTCACTCTTACAAGACTCCAAAGAACAGGAAGTCTAGGAAGAACACCCCCGCCTACCTCACCGGAGAGGAAGACCCATTCGACCAAACAGACGAGGAGTTCTGGGGTGATGACCTACCCGACGCAACGACCGGTACTGTCATCCGCGATAAGAAGAAAACCATCAAGACCACCATCAAGGGAGATTCCAACAACACGACTGACGAGAACGGGAATCCCATAGATCCAGTCCAAATCGCCAGTCCCGAGGAACTCCACCAGATCGCCAACCCAGACGAACTTCACCCAGCCTCACTCCCCAAGACCACCATGACCCCGACCAATGACATCGGCATGTCTAGTGGTGATGCAGATTCCAGTAACGGGCTTAATGGTCTTGTGGTCTACCCAGAGGCCGGTCAACACAAGGTCGTCCCCGAGTTCGACTTCCAAGCCGAGTTGGCTTCTACAACCCACACAAGCCAGATGGAGGCCCTATACCACTTGCTGCATGGGGACAATGTGATCCTGTCTGGTCAAGCGGGCGCTGGGAAGTCCTGGGTGATCGAGACATTCCGCAAGATAGTGGATGATCTCATCAACCCCAACCTAGAGGCGGAGAACGGGTCAACGCTAGAGGTGGCCTACACGGCCTCTACTGGGGTGGCCGCCACGATCATCAGGGGTCGTACCATCCACTCATGGTCTGGTCTGGGGATCGATGTTGACCCATTCTCGCTAGAATCACTGCCAGAGTCTAAGAAGTGGTGGATGATCAACAACGTGTTCGAGCAGATCCGTCAGACCGACTGCCTCATCATAGACGAGGTGTCTATGCTCCCGGCCTATTACCTAGAGAACCTAGACCGTGAGTTCAAGATCGCCAGGGGCAATGACAAGCCCTTCGGTGGGATGCAGGTGGTGCTCGTGGGAGACTTCCTCCAGCTCCCGCCCGTCGACAAGCACGAGGTAGACTCTAATGGCAATCGGGTGAACAGCGGCTATTGCTTCACCGCCCGTAATGACGATGGACGGACCATCTTCGGGACAAGCCACTTCAAATGGTGCTATCTTGATAAGACAAGAAGATCTAAGGACGACAAGCTCAATGATCTCCTGAACGGGATCCGCCAGGGTCACATCTCATGGGAGAGTCTGGAGGACCTGAGGTCTCGCTACGAGCGGGAACCGGACGGGTCGAAGACGTACACTGAGCTGAAGACTGTGAATCGTTCGGTAGACTCTTTCAACAATCAGAAGCTGGACGAGTTGCCAGGCCGTGCCAAGTATTACCGTTGGAAGATGGACGGTGACGAGGGGAAATGCGAGGAATTGCGTAAGACCCTGAACCTGCATGACGTGAAACTGAAACCTGGGGCTATAGTGATGCTGACGTCTAATCAGGCCTCGGAAGATCCTATGCTGGTGAATGGTTCTATGGGAGAGGTCGTGGACTGTTTTGAGGATTCGGTGGTCATAAGGTTCAATGACGGCCAAGACCACTGGATCCCCATGTTGACCGAGAAGATCATGGAGAAGACCACCCGGATGGTGTGGGTCCAGGACCTAAAGAAGTACGTACCCGTGATTCGAGAGGACGTGGTGGCGAGGGTCACGTACCTCCCGGTGAAACTCGCTTGGGCGGTCACAGTCCACAAGTCCCAGGGTCAGACGTTAGACGGGGCGGTGATCGATCTGTCTAAGTGCTTCGCCAAGGGGTTGGGTTATGTCGCGTTGTCCCGTTGCAGGTCACTTGACGACATCATAATGAGGGGGTCTTGGAAGGCACTACCACAGAACGCCCTGTTGGTGAATGACGCGGCCCGCGAGGCAGACATGAAGATCCTTGACAAGTCTGCCGCGTTGCATGTAAGTGTCATCGAGAACGAGGAACGGTCTAGCAGGCTGCTTGAAATCGCCAGACTTCTAGAACAGGACGACGGGTCTACCCAGTTGCTGGAGGACAAGGCGATGGACTCCGCCCCCATCAGCGTGGCGTTAGCGGATGATCTTTCCGTGTACAGGTTCGTGAGGGACCACAGGTTGTGGAAACGAGCCTGGGGGATGAATGTCCAGGCGTCTAGGGAGGGGCTTGACGACCACATTGACGAGTGGGTGAAGTCTCCGAGGTTAGACGCCGAGGCAATCGCATTGTTAGAGTCTTTAAGATCTCAATCGCCATCTGAAGCGTCAAACGACAATGAGGTAGACACCACAGGTCATGACGCCGGCAATGAGACGTTCGATGGAGATCTCCCTGATGGAGCCAGTGATAACGTCGCGGATCCCGATGGTAAGCACCTCATGTCTAACAAGATCTCCGAGTTGGAGTCTACCGTGGAGTCTCTCAATGGGATGATCAAGTCGTTGCGTGAGGAGATAGAGTCATTGAGGCGTGCGAATGGGGTTCTCCGTGATGAGATCTTATCGCATGGTGGGGATTCGATGGCTCTTGTCCAGGTAGACGCATCGTCTACTGTTGATCTGGTCTCTACCTCCCTGGAGAAGTGAACTCCTCTTCCCATCGCCATTCATTGATCCATTGGGCGAGGCCCCGTCACCATTCCTGGGCAAGATGATCCTTGATGACCAGTGAGACTTTGGACAGAACGCGCTCTTCTGTGATGCAGGTGACGGATGATTCTAGATTCCGATGAAGAGATCATTATGACTTGGCGGGTCTCTGTTTTAAATCCTCATGGTTTGACGCCCGGTATGAGCATGTGTGACCGCAGTAAGGCTAGTGAGATCTTAATTCGACGGTCAGGGGAAGCGGCGAGTGGTGGATGATCTACCCATAGACTCATTAGACTGCATTGGGTTTATGATTGTAGATCATAGTAAGACCGTTTCTTGGTCCTCAATGGCTGGATTTTTATTGACTTTAATCGTATTGACCCGCGTGTCGCGCTTGTCATCGATGTTACAATTATTGCAAGTAAATAAATAGTTGTATCATCAATTAATTGAATTGGAGCAAGGACGAAATGACTGAATCGCATGATGAGAAGGATCGAGTCACTCTACGTGAAGCGGCAAAGCTCTTGGGGACCTCAGAGGCTGGGGTCTACCAAATGGTCCGCAAGGACCGCCTCACCCCCATCTCTAAGAGGCCGATGACCTTTGATCGGTCCGTGGTAGAGGCCATCTCAGATGAGATCAACAAAGACATCCCCACCGTCCCGACAATGACGTTGGGTGAGGTGGCTGAGATGTTCGGAGTGACCCGTAGCGCCACTTACAACTGGCGCAAGACGGGAGAACTTGTACCGATCTATGACGGGCACCGCGGACGTCAGGTCCTCTACTCTAAGTCTGATGTAGAGGCATTCGCCAAGATTCACAAGTCTGGACGTGTAGGCCGACCACGCAAGCTAGACGGTGCTACAAAGCAGTACACTGACTTCCTCAAGCGACTTGCAGTCCGAGAGCGCTCTAATGGAAACGAAGACACCGCTGTAGAGCTGGAGAAGTTCATCAAGTCCGTGGTCCGCAAGTCTCACGATCTCGAGAGTAAGATCGACCCCATCGACACGACTCCAGCGGAGTAAGACCAAGGAGAAAATCAAGTCGAGGGTCACACCATGTCCATCTCCACGGTAAGACCATCATCATTGTGATGGGGACTGTCATGACGGAAGGCCCCGAAGGTCGCAAGTCTTGACAATCACCGTCTCAACCTAAGACCGCACGACCCACGGATCAGCGTCAGAGGTTCTGTAGTCGCATTTTTATTCTTGGATGGGATCTGAGCACGACCCACGGATCAGCGTCAGGGGTGGATTGAAGCCTAACAAGTTGCTGTCCCCAAGCCAGCGCCCTGCCATCGTCCATTATCCATTCCAGATCACGTCTTGGTTTTACCGAATCAAGATCATAAAAATAGACGTGATGCAAACCTTCAATTAGATTTAAATCACGTCTATTCCATTCCTTGGGTTGGGATCTTCTTTGACCTTCCCGCCAGAGGATTAAGATTGCCCTCTAGGGAACCAGTCATGGATCCTATTGGCGGGTACCGTAGACCATAAGGGCGCCCAACGTGATGCCGCAGGTGATCACTCCTCTGCTGATAGCGCGATTGATCTCGTCCATCGTCCACCAGTCCATGTGTGACAATTCCCAGTCATGCTTTTGTATGGCAGACGGGTCTCCTGACGCCTGAAGCACCACCACACCGATTGAGTTGCTCAGCACACCGGTGTCTGCCTGTATCGATTGCAATACCTCCACGTCAGATCTAGGTATTAAGATCCCGGTTTCCTCCTTGGTCTCGCGGATGGCCGTGTCCTCCAGTGATTCACCGAGATCACCCATGCCTCTAGGCAATTCCCAAGCCCACTCGCCGGTGGCAGGCCTCCAATGTTGGCCTAACAAGATCCCCGTTTCACCATTGGGCAATCGCTTTGTGACGATGCACACCACGCCGGGATGATCTCTCTTCGTGGTCACGACATGGAATGAGATGTGCCTGCCAGACGCCTTGTTCACGACGTCTAACGCCTCTACCTCGAAGTTCGCCTCGTCATCCTTCCCGTAAACCCTATCTGTTGTGAGCACTCTCAACGGTGGATCGTCATCAAATGGACTGGGCATCTCATGAGACCCATTGAGTGTCTTGGATTGACCATGGCCACCTTCATTACGATCCACGTCATGATCCCTGTTGAGATCACTATCTGTCAGATCATTTAGATCATGGTCAGATGGTGTTTGTGATCTGTTGGTGAGACCTTCATGTCCGGTCTCATGTGATTTGATGGTTTGGCCGGGGCCTTCGTTGTTGTGATTCAAAATGGATTAGATCTCCTTTATGACTGGTAACCTGCTTGTATGGGTCATGAGTCATATTGAAATTGCTTGAATGCCGGAAGATCACCGGAAGGTCACTTGGATGATTGGTTGTGATTGTCCCGAATTGCATCAGCATCCGTTGTCGGGAGATAGAATATTCCGGCCAATGGTCACAAGATTAGATCTCGGGGATAGGTACAACTAATCGATGACGATGCGGTAGACCAGGGGCTAAGTCTCGTTGGCTCAAGATCAATCTTCCATGTATGGGCATGATGAAGAATCTCATTGATGTGATGGAATTGGTCTCTGGTAAGACTCATTGCCATGACTTGGAAAACCGGGATAGACAAATCGGTCTGGAAATGATAGGGTTGTAGGTCTGTTGGGGAATTGCAACCAATGAGACTTGAGACTGTGGCAGAAGCCACAGGTGGTCGTCTGAACATGTGAATAGCAACCCTCGACGGTCTCGAAGAAATGAATGTCTCACAGATGATCGAGAAGGAGGTTGTGGTTTAGTATGAGAAGGGTCCCGTATTCCATTGTGATAGTTTTCCAATAGGGGCGGGGCAAGTCACATCACATGCCAATAGATGGGTTAGTCGCAAGACTCATGTGGATGCCCCCCTGTCTGTCATGACCCGAGGAGATCTCGCTGTCATATTCGTTATGGAATCCGGCGTTCTCAGCCTCGATTTTGTTAGAGATGATGGAATACTCGTCTCAGCAGATCTCAAGCCTCTATCAAATCAATTAGGCTCAGGGTCGGTGTCATACCATCAACCCTGAGCCTAATTAAATCTAAGGCGTTCCCCGTGGTTGTCAGACCATCGTCCTCGTGTCCTGCCCATCGCTTGATTCACATCTACGAAGAGCAAACAACCACCTGGGTCTTCGACTTATAGATAGCCGTCGTAATAGTAGTCCTCATCGACATCAGCATAGTAATCATCCGACATGCGCTTCCACTCGGATTGGTGATCCGCGAGCCAATCGCTCTCAAGATCCTCGATGACCCTGTCATAACCCTCAGATTCCTTCAGCAGCTTACGGGCCTCCTGTAGCTTGCGCCCATAATCCTGCTTGATCTCATTGGGCTCAGAATCCCAATAATGTGGGTCATCGAACTCCTCCACACCATCTAGGTAGCTTTCCACAACGCCATACGCCTCGTCTAAATCATTGCGGGCATCATCGAATGCTTCGTAACGCTCAGCCGCATTGAGATTGCCATCGAGGTCATCCCTCATGTCGCGTAACTCTGACATGGCCCCATCAAGATCGTAATACCTCTCCTCCAAGTCCTCAATGGATAGATCCTCGTTGCTGAATAGGTTGGGCTCGTACGTCAACTCATTATCATAATAAGCCTCATCCTTATGAGATTCCACCCAGTCCTCATACCGGGGCCTACCGTCACGCCTCCAAGCCAAGTCTGCCTGAGCGCCACGGGCATAGAACCCGAGATCGTCACCCGCGTTCTCAGCTATTCCATTGAACTCCGAGATAAGTGCCTCACGTTGGTCTGGGTCATTGATCTCAGCGGCGCAATCCCTGACACCGAAGGGATCTTGTTTCAAGGCGGCGGCCAATCTACCCATCTTATCCAAGTCCCTAGACTCCTCGGGAGTGCTGGCGTCACCGTCCTCCCAGTCGCCCTCGTATCCCTTGGCGGCCTCTCTTACGATCGACGCGATTTGGTGACTTGGGATAGGTTCAAATCCAGACTCTGGGGTGTAAGAGACAATGACCTGATTCAGATTCTTCCCTATCCACTTCCTACTGGGATCATTGGGATCTTCTGTGGTGAGTGTAGACGGCGGTTTAGATCCTCCGCCGTTAGACGATGATCTCCTCAGACTTGTGTCACGGGTCTCTTTCGACTCAATCACCTGCTCTGCGTATCTCATGGCGTCTGCCTTGTTGGAGAAGTGCTTTGTCCCCTCCTCACCGCCGTATGGACAGTTCCCTTCTCTCGCGGTGCAGACCCCCATAGAGCCATCGGCCTTGACATGGTATCTAGCCATTATGATTCCTCCTCCTTGTCATACCCAAGTTCCAACAATGTTGTCATTCACCGAGTCTTACATCTAAGATGGATTCCATCTATACGATAGATCATAGCAAATTCACCGTAAGACATGCCAAATATGACGCAATTCTGAATCGCCCGTCGTATTTGACTTCCATGGATGGAATCTAACCTAGATCTTACCCACATGTATTCCGTTTATTCCTGTCCTGGTCATCTACGAATCTGACTGGAGATGCAGATCTTAGACATACATCAAACAAAAAGTGGAATCAACGCGTTAGTACGTTGATTCCACTTCTAGTTCATCGGGGACTCGAGTCAGTTCTTCGGAGTCAGTCCTATGATGTGATTCCCATTCTCATTGCATGTCTGTGCATAATACCCGTTTGACGGAGCTGCCGTGGCGCCCTGCTCGTTGTAATTGTTGACGATGTACTCCTTGCCTCCGAATGACACCGAGTCTCCCGGTTTGAGATTGTTGATCCAAGCTCCACCAGTCCCATTGTGCTGACTGTAGATGTGGGTCTTACCGCCGTAGTAGCCGATGTCTACCATACCACCTTGATCTACCGCGCCCTGGCAGGTGTTCGTCGTCGCTTCGTCGGGCACAGTGCAATTGATGTTGACGTCAGACCTATACCGATTTGACGCTGACTGTGGTGTTCCCTGCACCTGGGGTTGATAGTACGACGTTGCATTGTAAGACGGTTGACTTGCCTGATAAGCCTGAACTGCACCCGAAGACTCTGTCTGTTCTGGTTGGTACGAGGCCTGAATAGCGGCCAGAGCAGCCTCTTCCTCCAGCCTATCAGAACGAGACTTCATAGCCTGATTCACCGCACTGAAGACCTTCTTGGAGTCTGAGGTCTTCGTCTCGTAGATCTTCCCCTCGCTCAGCTTCCCATTTTCAAGAAGACTCTTCGTTTTGTCGATCCATTGTTTCAACGCCTTACGGGAGGATTCGTCATCTACATTGCCGTTAGAATCGGAGTACAGTTTCTCTGCGTCCTTCAGCTTAGACATCAAGGCGGTCTTGGCTTTGATAGACCGTTGACGAGATTGCTCATTCTTCACCATCTGGATCTTATCGTTGATGATGGTGGCGGTGTCTTCCATAGACTCGGCGTCATCATAGAGTTCTTTTGCTTTAGATCTTAGATTCCATGAAGTCTCCTGGGTCCAAGTGGGGTCGGCGGGCGAATCGTTTATGATCTCATAATAAGAGTCTCCGCTTGACTTGAAGCTCTTGAGGCTTGCCTGAGCGATTCTGCCCTGGGGAGTGAGATCATCATCTTCGATGCTTCCTAGTTCTTCAAGGTTCTTATTAGATTCCTCTAGCTGCTTCTTGGCGGTCATCGCCTTATTGTAAGACTCGTGGTATTCGTTAGAGGCGGAATTCCAATCCACTGCGTAGACGGTTGACGCGGTAGCTCCTAGGATCAGCACTCCCGCAATCGTGGTTCCTATTGCGATTTTCTTCTTGTTCATTGAATTGGTCTAACTCCTATAGACAATCATAACGGTCGGTTGGTGAAGTAAATCAAATTCCATTCGGGAATCAAATCTAAATCTCATTTGTTCTTATAACTAGGGAATCATCATCTGCTACAGCTTTATCCTATTGCAAAGACAACATCAAATTCATATTTTATTGTACTTTGTAGAAGCAACTAGAACTATTCTGACCCCCGGGGTTGCAGGGCGGCTGAGGAAGAGCCACCCACCGAGGAGGCATGAATGATTCTGACTCCGGGTATTCGGGTATTGTAGTCGATCAGATTTCATCTTATCACATCAGTAGATGTAATTCATCAGCTTTATCTATCGGCTTAATCAAATGATCTACCGGTCCTGATGGGCTATTCGTTTATAAACATCAGGATGGTCTCACGTACACAATCCTCCGGGAGTGCGGCGAATGAATCAATTGGCTTGTCCTCCATGAAGTCAACGAATTCCTTGATTCGCTTCACGTCTAACCACTCGACTCCACCACACCTACGGACCACACCCAGTGGGTTAGACTCCTCCCAAGGGCAATACGCGGGGTACCCAAGACCGCTGGAATACCTGGTGGTGGAATACCTGTCATAACCGTCAGATAGCTTCCGCATGAAGAACCTCGCGTCACCGACGATCGTATTGATGGTCACATACAGCTTCAGCAATTCTATGAACTCGCTGTTAGACACCACTCCCTTCGGGGTTATCTCCCCACTGAAATCTGGAAGCCTAGACGTGGCGAAAACAAGCAGATGGTACATCCTCACCAGACAGACCAACCTGCCGTTCACAGAATACTTGGCTGCGGGACTAGACTTATACGACCTGAAGATCTTATCAACCACCTTGGGATCATAACCATAGACGTGAGCCCTCAACGCCCCACGATCATAATTAGACTTCCTCAGGACGTCATACACACCATGGACGAATTCCGTCCAACCATCCAAGTACGCCGTCCTGAAGTCTAACAGATCATACCCTAACTTATTCGCATCCCTGGTGGATTTCAAGCTCTCCATAAATGAGATCTCATCGCCATTCAAACCATTGTCAGAACCACTAGAGCTGATGATCTTAGACAATTTAACTTGCGAGTCAACCGAGGACACTACGACTGTTGAGTCGTATCCCCGATTATCTCCAGAATTATCTCCAGACTTCGTTGCCCGCTGAGATCTCTGGACGATCCTCAAGATCCCGTCTCTTATCGATGCGAATTGATCTGTCTTCCTCCAGATGTTGTACTCGTCGTAGAAGGACCATAAGTTGATGACCTCACCGACCACCACCTCGACGATAGGGTCTTCCAGCAGATCTTGCGGTGAGTCTCTCATAAGCAGAACCGTGTCTACCATCAGATCATAGAGCTTCGCATAGATTCCGTTCTTATCCATGGTGGTGCGGCTCTTCAGGTGGAACCTGCTCTCCCCTACCCCATAATTCCTGTAGACCGTTTGCTGAAGGTAGTTATCCTTTTTGTAGAGATTAGAGTACAGCATCCAGTTTAGGCAATCAGATCTACGTGAGTCATGAAGCATGGAGAAGGACCTGTAGAATGAGTAATACGTGTTCTTTCTATGATCGTACTTCGAACAATCATACTTCGAGAAGACCGCCTCAGACCTACCACCCGGTTTCCTATAGAGGAATGACGGCAGCGGACGCACCCCATGATCCCTGAACAAGACCCCCCAGTCTAGGAGGACGTCACCAGCCGGGTGAGACCCAACGGCGTCTGCCACGATCCACCCTATGATCACGTCGATGTACGCCAACAGGAAGAATGAGACCCTACCGTCCTTCACCAGCCCCTTAGAGGGTATAGATCCTGGATCATCATGACCATCATCGTCAAGTGAACCACCGTTAGACGAAGATCCATTGACACCACTCGACAACCCCTTAGATTTCCTAGACGCAACGCTCACATTCAGAGAGTCTGCACCGATGCCCTTGCTAGATCCAACCGCGTCTAACAGTCTCACGCACTCAAAGGCGATCTCCTCGACTTCCTCTATTGAAACGGGAGCAGTCGTTGGGCGGTCGAAATCTGAATCAGCAATAATCGTGGCATCCCCATTAGAACCAAAGTCCCCGGTATGGTCATGATCATCATGATCTGAGCCATCGCTTAGATTCAAATCTATTGAGGGGGAGTCAGACGTCGGGATGCCTAGCTTGTCCATCTCGGCATGTACGGTCTTCAGGGACTCCTCGGCCGCTTTCCTGAGATTGGTAGCCATCCGGGTCATCCGGGTTTTAAGGGGTTTGCCACCGGGCGTATCGTAGTCATGCAAGTGGGTTTCGATCACTGTGTAGGTCGCGGGTATCAACCCCAATTTCTTCCTGATCAGAAGCAGCATCTCAACCGGGTGCGTTGTGAGCTCTTCCAGTGACGATGGGATCGATTCCCTATAGTCGTCGAACAAGGGCTTGAGGTCTCCACGCGGGTCATAGCGTGAGGGTTTGGTGGTGGGTGTTTCGCTTCTTTGAGTTCCTTTGATCTTCGGTTCTAGATCTACCACTTTCCCTGCTTTCTGGAGTGAAATTGTCATTCCACCATCTCCCCTTGAGTTTTCTTGTTGTGGTTTGATTTTACAGTAGATTCGTTCTTGTCGCAAATCTAAGGGCAAGATGGTGGATCGATCTTATGGTTCTTATGATCTGTTGGGCATTGACTGAGCCTCGTGGTAAATTGCTATACGCAGACCTTCATTAGATTCATGAACCGGTCTGCATGGCAATCTCAATTCTATTCTATGTTCGTGTTGGTGGGGATGGGAGGGTCTTGAAGACCCGTTCGCTTCATAAGTTGATGAAGTGAATCCATTTTCTTATTGTCTTATTTTTGATGTGGAGTCTGGTTGGTTGTTCTTCATCAAGTTACGGAACCCAGTGGATCTCGTGGTGATTCAAGTGACCCCGGAATGAATGGGGCATCAACGGAAATCCGGAGGTCTCAGCCAGATTCCTGTCAGAGATGATGAATCCCCACGTCTTAACGATTTCCACGCCCCCATTCATTCGATTAGGCTCAGGGTTAATGGTATGACACCGACCCTGGGCCTAATTCATTTTAAGACCAATCAGAGGCGGGCATTGAATCTCATCAAAAACAACCTAATTTAGTGATTGTTACTAAACGAATCATCGTATTGTCCTCGCCTGCTGAATTAATCAAATCAATTCAAGCAGACCGAATCTGAATGGTCGCTAATCATTCACCGGGTTCACGGCATAAGCGATGTTCGTACCATGACCGACCCAGAAGCCTTCCGCAATGACGGGAAGCTCCTCCACCAGCAGGTCAAGCTCTGCGTCCGTCAGAAGACCGTCCTCATTCATCTTAGGTAAGACCTTACCCACGAACATTGCAAGTACGGGGTCATCCTCCTGAATCACCATGCCCTCATCATCATTCAGACTCATGGTGATCACATCTACGAAACCGGCGGCCTTAAGCACAGACTCTAAAGTTAATTCACATGGATGCCAGGTCCGCCTATCTAGGGTCAACCTGTCCTCCCGACCGTTAGACATGAGGATTTCATTGGCTAGGTCAACAAGTACCGTGTGCGTGCCCTCGCTTCCAGCCGCCTTGAAGGCCAGCAGACCGCCACCAGACATAAGAGAGCGGATTCCCCTGAACTTGTCGACCGCATGAACCGGGTCAACCCCATGCAGAGCATAGCATGAGTAGATCAGGTCTGCCTTGAATCCGTCTGGCAACTGGATTTTGTCATTGAAGTTCTGCTTAGATACATGAATCCTATCCTCCAGACCCATCTTCTTGATATTGTCCCCCGCGTTCCTGATAGACCTGTCTAGGAGATCTATCGCATAGACCGATGAGATGCTAGGGTTCGCGTCTACCATTTGGACAAGTTGTTTTGCATCTCCACATCCCAACTCTAGAATGGTTTCGACTCCATCAAGTAGATGGGCATCAAACAAATCAATCATGAGGTCGTCGTTATAGCAGGTCGGCAGCTCCTCGTCCATCCTCCCATGCGTCATGGCAGGCAGACCATCAAGACCATCGCCTTGCATTTTCGGGACCTTGACGCCCACCAGACTCCGGCCATGCTTCTGAAGAACATCATGATTCCTGTCAAATCGCTCTTCGTCAGATTTGAAATGCCGGTCTGGGTCTGGACGACGGACGTTGCATCTGTTGCCGAATGACAATCTTAGGCTGTAAGTGGAGTCATGGTCAGACGGGGTGGAATCATGATTCCCGTTTGATGGTTCTTCTCCGTGTGATTCCAACGTCGTAGTCTCATCAGACACATCATCGTCATCATCCCGGTAGGAGTCAATGTAGTCGTGGAGCCTCTTGCGTGCGGCGTCTAATTGGACTTCGGTGATGCCGCGCTTTTTCATGTAGTCACGCATTGTTGTCATGATTTGATCATAACATGTGGAGATTGCTCATGACAAATCTACATTCCTGTCATGACGTGGCGTGTCACCAACGTCCAAGATGTTAAAATCATTGCATCAAACAAAAACTAGATTTTTAATTGGAGGTATCCATAATGGTCATGTCTGTCTATCAGCTGGAAGAGTTTCTTGAAAAGGCGTCGAAGAGGCTAGGGTCAGATCACATGAGGTTCGTTGTGACCCAGGGTGAAGACCCCCAGACCGTTGAGATCGAGGTCACATGCAGTTATGATTCGGTCTTCACTGTTGATTGGTTTTTGGACGATGGGACTCTGGATGACCTCCCGAAATCTCTTTATCTTGAGGCTGCTTCGTGCAATGATGCCGACTATGGGTATGAGGTCATCGAGGACGCGGAAGAGCTTCAGTGGTTCGCGGAGAAGCTCCAGGAGTTGATTTCTGGTGATGATTGGAGTCTCAATGGCTTCCTCGGCAAGGAGGATGAAGACTCTGGGGACAATGTGGGGCATCGTGTGGTGAGGGTTTACATTCCCAAAAACGTCAAGGTCGAGATTGTCACACATGATAAGGATTCTGTTGAGGTGACGATGGAGTAAGTGGCTTCGTCTCATGAGGTTGTGTGGTTTCTGGTATAAGGCAAATCGCATTTTTCATAGGGTGATTAACGGATAGGATTGGGAGGTGGGTCTGAACAGTAGAAGATGAACATGAAAGAAGCTACATGATCATCCCGGTGGAACACTAACCGGACTATACGGTTAACGCCCGGGACCCTGCAAGCCCACGAGATCGCACCCCACGAGAACCCAATGACCCCCGTAGAACGGACCCACCATTATTACCTAACCACGCCGAGTAACCACCACCCAGCCCGAGAGCACGGACGCCGCGCCCCAGGATAACCCGAGCAGCATTCACATCAGCATGAAGCCTCAACCCACAAGCCACACACACGAACAACGATCGAGTCCTACGCGACTCCTTATCCACCACCCTACACGCTGAGCACTCCCGGCTCGTGTAAGCTGGATCCACTAGGACTGACCTCACGCCACGAGCAGCCTCTAACTCCCCGAGTCTACGCTTCAACACGCCACGACCCGCCCGCTGCACAATACGATTCGACGTAGCCGATAACCCACCATGCCGGAAGTCCAAGTCCTCCGAGACAAGTCGGCTTATGACCTCACCATGAGCATCCGGCTGAGCCAGGATACGATTCAGAATCCGACCCACCTCATTGACCGTGAAATCTCGTAAGCACTTCACCAACCGCTTATGAGTCGCGTCAGTCTTAACCGGCAGGCCCATGACCCTCAGGTTCCCATCATGCACCGTGAGCCGCTCATCTAATTCCTTGATCCTCCGAAGGAATCGTTGCCCGAACAAGTCGCCCATGTTTGTCACGAGGAGCCCGTCCGTGACACCCCAATCCACGCCCGTCACACCATTAGCCTGGACGGGAGGTGTGGGGTCAGACTTGATGATCAGCCCGAACTCGGGACTCCCATCACGGTAAACGAGCTGGACCGCACCCGCCCGGGTCGCGTTCCCCTTACTGACTAAAGCGGACTCGTAATACGAGTTCTTCTTCAAGGGCACGTAGATCGGGTGGCGCTTGTGCAGAGTGGATACCTTTACCCAGTACCCGATCTCCGGGGACTTCGAGGACTTGACCTCCTGTACATCTGCGATGATCCCATCAAGTCGCAACCCAGCTCCCTCACGGTACGACGGCTCGTGATGCCGGTTCCTCGCTTGTTTCACAAGTCTTCGTGCGAGCTTCAGGACATACTCGGGCACTATAACCTCACGAGCGTCACAGGCCTTACGATCACAGGGCTCTAACTCTCCGGTCTCAGGATTCGGCCTCCATGATAACGCGATGCCGGGTTTGCACCACCAGTAATGGTACTTGTTCACGCGATAAAGGGTGATTAGATCATGTTTGGTGAGGGTGGTCTTGAGGGTGGAGTGGTTGATGATGTTACGGACCTCGGCTTCGAGGATGGTGAGGTGGGAGGCTAGGTTATCATGGACGGTGTTCCCCACAGTCTTGAGTTGTCTAGCGGTGAGCCGGGTCTGGGTTTTGGCTCCTTTTGGTAGGGAGGGGTACTTGGGGAGGGTGTTACCGTTGAGGAGGGCTCGCATGACGTGGGGTTGTAACTCGCGGCATCCGTGGGTGAGTTCGTTCGCGAGTTCTTTGAGTTGCTGGGTTTTACTCGTGTTGAGGTTTAAGACTTGGTGTGGGTAGGTCGTGTGTTGGGTGCTGGGTGTCATGGGGTTCACCTCCCTCCTGTTTGTTAGGTTTATTGGTTTAGATTGTAGTCGGGTTAGTGGGGTTTGGTTAATTCATGGGTAGTCTTTCCAGGATTTTCGTGTTAAATTTTACCTGTTAGCAACACGTCTCAGGAGTAGCGCTGTCTTTTGATCTGTTGTAATTTGAAACGATGAGATCAACAAGAATGGGATGGATCTATTCGTCGTTTCACTAGCGGCAAGGGGATCTGACTCCCAGCAGGAATCGCCTTAAAATGAATTAGGTTCAGGGTCGGTGTCATACCATTAACCCTGAGCCTAATCAAAACGATAGACGCTTGAAATTTGTTAAGATGGGTATTTCATCGTCTCTGACAGGAATCTGACTGAGACCACCGGATTTCCTAGATTGTTGGTTAGACTGGATCATCATGGTTGAGATTTTAGATTCTCCCATTCTCTTTGTAAATCTAATTTCGTGATTGTCTTTAACCGCTTGTTGAGTTGAATGTCTGCCTGGGGTTTCGTCAGGCTTGAATCTGAATTCCCCAGAATCCAGCTTGTCATTCTGGTTCCCCAAAATTGTAAAAACTTGTTAAGCTTGTACAACCCGCGGGATAATTCGCTCTCTGCACCACGGTCACGGGGGACGAGCCCCGGTGACGGCCGCCGGTACTAGAGTCTTGGTTGAGCCAGTGGCGCGCTTAACCCACCCGTGGAGGATGAGTCAGTTCGCGTCTTCCCACAACCGTCTAGGTTTACTCGCGTTAAAGTTAATCCACCTCCCGGTAACCCGGGTAAAGCCACCTCCCCAGGACCCAGGATCCCAGCTTGGTTAGACTCATGATGAATTAATAAGTCTATCTATAACAAGTTAGTAGAATCTTGTCAAACCACGGCGTGTGTCTCATCAAACTCTA
>ERZ1643250.327-NODE-327-length-53401-cov-7.265737_pt1 | contig 53401 bp, 37 predicted proteins | sample MGYA00579262_ERZ1643250 | MGnify/ENA primary metagenome ERZ1643250 (study PRJEB29033, sample SAMEA4952265) | chicken gut metagenome | biome: Broiler Chicken; feature: Gastrointestinal Tract; material: Caecum | place: Ireland | collected 2018 | study: Broiler...
AACGCTCTATCCAATTGAGCTAATGGCGCATATTCAAATGCTCACCTATTATAGCGCACTGTTTGAAAAAAGTCAACAAATTGAACAAATTTTTGCGAAAATGAAAAGCGCAAAAAATACGCTTGCAAGCGGTGCGCCGTGTGTGGTACAATACACAAATGAAGGTTTTTGACTTTGACGAAACAATACTGCACGGCAACAGCGTGCGCAGATTTTTCGGCTACTGCCTTGTGCGGTTGCCCTATCTTGTGCTGTATTTGCCTGTGCAACTTGTGGCATGCTTGCTGTACGCAGTAAAGATACTGAACAAGGACAGGTTTTTGTCCGTGCTGGAATCTTTTGTACTGTTTGTGCCCTGCAAAAAGAAGTTTATTGTCCGCTTTTGGGACAAAAATTTTAAGCACATTAAAAGTTGGTATTTGTCGCAACACAGCGACAAAGATGTGGTAATTTCCGCTTCGCCTTTGTACCTTGTGGAAGAAGCGTGCCACCGTCTGGGGGTAACTTGTTTTGCCACCAACTACAGTCCTGAAACCTTTTTGAGCAAAAGTCCCCACTGTTGGGGTAGTGTAAAGGTGGACGTCTATCGCCAAAATTTCGGAGACACCCCGATTGAAAAATTCTACACCGATTCCATGAGCGACCTTCCTTTGTTGGAAATGGCACACGAAGGATACTTTGTTAAAGGAAACTCCGTCAGTCTGCTGTACCTGAACGGTCAAAAAGTGCAACAGCCTTAAAGGACGGTTTTGTAAAAGTACCGAAACAAAGGGTTGAAAAATCAAAGAAATGTATCGGCAAATTGAAAGGTAACAGTCTTAATAAATAAAGAAAAACGGAGCATTCCTCCGTTTTTCTTTTGCAAATTTTACCTTTTACGGCAGTTTTGTTTTTTGGTGGGGCAACAGGGTTTTTGTTTTCTTTTGTTACAAAAACAAACACCCGTATTGAAAATTGTTGTCAATTTGGCAGTTTCACCCGTTCGCACCACGGCAAAAAACAGCCGTCAAACACATTGTCGCAATCGGTAACGACAATCTCTTTTCCTGTTTCGGGGTGAACAAACCGTATTTCCGCACAGTGCAGCATAATTCGTGCCGACGGTTTCGCCCCGTACAGCACATCTCCAACAATGGGGTGTCCGACGTGTGCAAGGTGCGCCCTTATCTGGTGCGTGCGGCCTGTTTTCGGCGTTACGCACAGCAATGTTTTGCCGTCGAAATGCGCAACAGCCTGCCACAGCGTGAGCGCAGGTTTCCCGTTTGGGGAAACTTCCGTTTTGTTTTCCAATCTTATGAGAGGCAAAGGGCATTGCCCGTCAGACAAATCACCTTCGGCAACGGCAAGATAGCGTTTTTCAATGCCGTGATGCAGTTGAAGCGTGTTGAGTTTGTTTGCCGTCAACCAGTCCAACGCTCCCAGTACAAGTCCGCTGGTAGTTTTGTCCAGACGTGTTACCACACGCAGGCGAAAATCTTTGCCGAAAGTTGTCGCCAGCCTGTTGCCCAACGTGTCGCCGTTGTAGGCTCTGTCGGGGTGGGTGGCAATGCCGTAGGGCTTTTTTGCCACATAAAGGTAGTTGTCGCAAAACAGCAGTTGCGCTTTTTGAGAGGAAAAGGACGGTGTGTTCAGCAGTTCCGTTCCTTCAAAGCACAACACATCCCCCAGTTTCAGCACTTTTCGCACGGTAACGGGTTGTCCGTTGACGGTAATGTAACCGTCGAATTTAACGTTTTTAATTTGTCTGGTGGAATAGCCCTGCGACAAAAAATATTCCTTTACCGTTTTCCCCGCAAGGTTTTTGTCTACCGTCAGTTGTTTCATTTGTCGCTGTTGTCGTCCTGCGTTTGAGCGGAAGTTTGCCCGTCGGTATTTTGCGTTGCAGTTGCCCTGTCCGTTGCAATTTGTTTGGCAGGCGTTGCAGGCGTACTTTTGAAAAAGTACAGGATAAACGGAATGTTGATTAGCGCAGTTATTACGTCGGAAACGGGTTGCGCCAGTTGCAAACCTGTAATCTGCCAAAGGGACGTCAGCAAAAACAAAACGGGAATAAACACCAACCCCGAGCGAAGCAACGCCAAAACAGATGCGATACCTGCCTTGCGTATGCTTTGGTACAGTATATTGATGGGGATAAATATCGGCATAAACATTATTCCTATCATTGCGTAGCGCATTGCAGGTACGGCAATCTGCACCGTATTTTCACCTTTTTGGAACAAAACAACAATGTCTTGCGTAAAAATGCACACGGGAAGCGCAATAACCGCCGCGCAGGCGAAAGCAACAAGCATTGTAAACTTGTAGGCTTTTTTCACTCTGTCGTATTCCTTGGCTTGGTAGTTGAAGGACGCCACCGGTTGCAAACCTTGGCTTATTCCCATTCCCACGCACATTGCGAAGTTGGAAACTTTGTTTACTACGCCCATTGCGTTGATTGCGGCGTCGGCTTTGCCTGCAAGTTCGCCGTAGAATCCCGCAAGGTGGTTGAGCGTGCCGCTGGAAACGGAATTCAGACACTGCCTGATGAAGGAAGGCAATCCGTTGTGGAAAATTTCCAGGTACATTTTGATTTTTTTGCTCACGTATCGGAAAGCAATTTTGCTTTGCGCCGTTTTTATGTACAGTACCAGCAAAATGAAGAAACTTATTGTCTGGGAAATTGCCGTTGCCATTCCTGCGCCGAAAACGCCGAGATGACAGATACTCACAAAAATGTAGTCCATTCCTATGTTGAGTATTGCGCCCACGCTCAAACCTATCATGGCGTAAAAGGCTTTGCCCTCGTAACGCAGGTTGTTGTTAAGCACCAGCGAACAAATCATAAAGGGGCAGGAGACAAGCACCCACAGTCCGTAATCACGGGCGTAGGGCAAGATAGTTTCGGTAGAGCCCAACAAACGCATGAATGGGGACAAAAAAGCCAGTCCCAGCAGGGCGAAAACAACGCCGATAACACCGCCGAAGAAAAACGCCGACGAAACGTAGGCACTTGCTTTGTCGGTGTCCTTGTTGGCAAGTTCCTTTGCGACAAATGTTCCGGAACCGTGTCCAAGCATGAATGCCACAGCCTGAATTATCGATTGTAAAGTGAAAAGTATGCTTATTGCTCCTTGCGGACTTTCACCGAGGCTTCCCACAAAGTAGGTGTCTACCATGTTGTACACGCTGGTAATAAGCATGGACACGGTGGTGGGAATACCCAGCAAAACCACAAGTTTCACAACAGGCGTTTCCGTCATTTTTTTGTAATGTTGTTCCGCAGTAGTAGTCAAAATCTTACCTCAAAATAAAAAAAGCCAAAAAGAGTTACTCTTCATTATATTACACTTTCGATTTTTTGTAAAGTCGCCCCTTTGCGGCGAAAAATCTTGTGCCGAACGTTGATTTCAACAGCATTGCTCAATCCGTTTTCCGCTTTGTCAAATTGTTGAAAAAGACAAATTGCCTGTTTAAAGTTGCTTTTTGCAAAGTCTGCCTGTTTTTGTGGTGGTCGTACAGACTTTCTGCACAAGCGGTCGTTTACCGATAAATGCTTGTTTTTTTCAAAAAGCGTCCAAAGGAAATTGCCGATGTATTTTCAGGTCAAGCCCGTTTTGACTTTCTGGTTTATCAATAAAAATTGCCACAAAAGCATCTTATTCATTCGGAAAAATGTGCAATTTCTTGCTGTTGCCTGCAAAAGGGACATTTTCTCAAAGACGTGGCGTTTGTATTGCTCACGGCATATCAAACTGCAAAGTCGACGGCAGTTGCGAATAAATTACAACAAAAATAACAAAAAATTGTATTTTTGTAAAGGTATTGACAAGTAGTGTGCAGTATCATATAATATTACTGTAAAATACAAAAACAGGGAGGTGCAGTATGCTTGCTTATTACGAAAGTCAGCAGTACAGGTCAAAAGTTCAGTTGACGATAAGCATTATTCAAGCGGTGTTGATGCTTCTTGCTGTAACATTTATGGCTTTGTTTGTGGGTACGCCTGCTCCGTCAACGAGAAACTTTTCCGTTGTTGCAATTATCTTCTCGCTGTTGTGGGGTGCGTATTACTTTGCGCAGATAATTTTTGCCGCCGTAACCTACGGTAAAACAGCCATTAAGGGTAAATACGACGTGATGTTTTTGGTGGGAAGCGTCGCTTATTTTCCCGTTGCGTGCGCTTTGTACGCAATTTCGTTGCTGTTCATCTAAAAAAGTACTTCAAAATTTGATTTGTTCGGGTAAATTTTGCTCGGACAAGGCTTTGTGCGGTGTTTACAAGGGACTTTGCTTTTTGCAAAGTCCTTTTTTTCGTGTTGTCAAAAATTGTTTTGCAGTGTATTCACGTTTTGCAGTGTTATCACGGTTTGGTGCGGTTGTATCCGTTTGCGTGCAGACAGTGTTTTTTTGACAATAAACAAGAAATGCCGTTGTGTCCTTGCCCTTTGTTGCAAATTTTCTTTGTCAAAACAATTTTTCTTTGGACGTGGTGGGCGTATTTGCACAATAGCAAAAATTAACACTATTGACTTTCACTTATTTGATAAGTATAATAGCAATATAAAACGGTGTTCATTTTACCGTTGAAAAGGTCAACAGAAGTTTTGCATTGAAAACAAAAGTTATCGGGCAGTTGCCCTCTGAGATAAAGTGAGGCAAAGAATGAACATTAAAAAAATTTGCAACAAAGTGTGGAAAAAGTACGGCGTCAAGGTGCAGGTCAGCCAGGACGAACGCAGTACTTTTTTGCGTGGAAATTGCCGTGATTGGCAAACGGTGGTGAAAATCGGCAAAATGTTTGTGGACAAAAGCGGTCGACGCCACGTCGTCAACGACATTGTTCCCCCCGACTTCACCAAAGAGTGCTACATTCCCGACATTACCGACAAAAAAATCGACGGTACAAGTTGGGACGTCGTCATCGTCGGAGGGGGTATTTCGGGGTGCTGTGTGGCAAGGGAACTTTCCCGATACAACCTCAGAATTTTGCTGTGCGAAAAACACAGCGACGTTGCCCACGGAGCCAGCGGAGCAAACGACGGAATGGTGCATGCAGGCATCGACCTCAAAAAACCCTGCAAAAAACTGCATTATGTTGTAAAGGGCAACGCAATGTACGGTGATTTGTGCCGTGATTTGGGCGTGGACTTCGTGCGTGAAGGTCAGTACGTTGTGTTTGCATCCAAACTTATCAAACTTTTGGCACGCAGTTACTTGCACCGTGCAAAAAAACACAATATTGCAAACGTAAGCATCATAGGCAGAAAGGAAATTTGCAGCATCGAACCCACCGTCAGCGATTTTGCCGTGGGAGCGTTGAAAATAGAAACCACGGGGGCTGTTTCCCCCTACAAACTCACCATTGCCTGTGCGGAAAACGCCTGTCGAAACGGCGTGGTGTTTTCGTTGGACACTGCCGTGCTTGACATGGACGTGCAACGTGGTAAAATTGCTACCGTAACCACAAATCGTGGTACCGTATCTGCAAAATGCGTCATCAACTGTGCAGGAGTGTTTGCCGATGCCGTTGCAGATATGGCGGGGGACAGGTATTTTTCCATACATCCCCGCAAAGGCACCGACCTGCTTTTGGACAAGGACGCACAGGGCGTGCCGAAACACGCAATAAGCCTTGCGCCCACACTCAAAACGCTTAAAGAAAACAAAAACACCAAAGGCGGTGGCATAATCAAAACGGTGGACGGCAACATTCTGCTCGGTCCCGACGCCATCGAAACGCCCTTTTGCGAAGACACTTCCACAACGGCGGAAAGCGTCAACAATGTGTTTGAAAAACAGCAAAAATGCTGTCCGTCAATGAAAAAAAGCGACATTATCGCCTACTTTTCCGGCGTAAGGGCAGCCACCTACGAAGAGGACTTCATTATCGAGCGCAGCGAAAAGGTGGAAAACCTCATTCACGTTGCGGGGATACAGTCGCCCGGGCTTACGGCAGCGCCTGCATTCAGCAAGGACGTTGCAACGCTTGCCGTGGACTACCTCAAAGCCATCGGCGAACATGTGGAAGAAAACGTCAACTTTGACGGTACGAGGCAAACGCCCGTTTGCACGAAAACCCTTTCCGACGGACAGCGCAATCAACTCATTTTGCAAAATCCCGATTTCGGAAAGATAATCTGCCGCTGCGAAGAGGTCAGTTTGGGAGAGATTAAACAGGCGATACACAATCCGCTGGGCGTCGCCACGGTAGACAGCGTCAAACGCCGTGTGCGTGCAGGAATGGGACGTTGTCAGGGCGGTTTTTGCATGCCTTTGGTGGTAAAGACCATAGCCGAAGAAACGGGTGTGCCGTACAGCGACGTTCTGAAGGGGGATGTCGGCAGTTACATTGCCACGGGAAACCTCAAAAACACGGAGGACTGACTTATGTTTTACAACGTAGTGGTGATAGGCGGCGGTCCTGCGGGGCTTGCGGCGGCAATAAAAGCGTCGGAAAACGCCGACGTGTTGCTCATCGAACGTGAAGCACGTTTGGGAGGCATTCTCAAACAGTGCATACACGACGGTTTCGGTGTGGTACGTTTCGGAGAAAAGTTGAGCGGACCGGAGTACGCCGACAGATTTGTGCGTCAACTGAAAAAGACGTCGGTGAAAACTTCCCTTTTCAGTTTCGTTACCGACGTGAAACGCAACGGGCAGGGGTTTGACATTACCTACGTCAGCAAAGAGGGCGTGCAAAAGGTGCAATGCGACAAAATAGTGCTGGCAACGGGTTGTCGAGAACGCACCGCAAACGGCATTTTCATTCAGGGCGACAGATGTTCCGGCGTGTTTACGGCGGGAGCGGCGCAAAACCTTGTCAACATTCTGGGCGTATTGCCGGGTAAACGTGCGGTGATTTTGGGAAGCGGCGACATAGGACTTATTATGGCACGCCGACTGACGCTGGAAGGGACCAAAGTTTTGGGCGTGTACGAAGCCAAGTCCACACCCAGCGGACTCACCCGCAACATACATCAGTGTCTGCACGATTTTGACATACCGTTGCATCTTTCCCGCACGGTAACGAGAGTTTTCGGCAAAACACGTCTTGAAGGGGTGGAAATTTCCCAAGTGGACGAAAACATGCGTCCCATACCCGGTACTGCGGAAAGAATACAGTGCGACACGCTTGTGCTTGCCGTGGGGTTGATACCGGAAAACGAAGTGGCAAAAGCGTTGTCCGTACCCATGGACAAACGCACCAAGGGGGCTGCGGTGGACCAGACATGTCAGACTGTTTCCGACGGCATTTATTCCTGCGGAAACGCCCTTCACGTCAACGACCTTGTGGATTACGTTTCGGAAAGCGGCGAAACGGCAGGAGAAAACGCCGCAAAGACTGCATCCGTGCGCAATCTTGTACCCATAAACTACAACGGCAATTTTCTTTACGGAGTACCGCAAATGCTGGACGTCAATGCCGATTTGTCCCGAGTGATAGTGTATTTCCGTGCGTCAAAGCCGTTAACCAATCAAAAACTCACCGTAAAGGTGGGTGGCAACGTGGTGTTTTCCAAAAATTACGCCCGATTGCTTCCGCCGGAAATGGAACGTGTCTGCGTGGATTTTTCTCAATGTGAAAACATCAAAGACGTGGAAATTGTGTTGGAGGACAGGTAATGGAACTCGTGTGCATAGTGTGTCCTAACAGTTGCAGGCTGACGGTAACAAAAAAGGAAGGCGAAGTGGAAGTTTCGGGGGCCAAGTGCAAACGTGGCGTCAACTTTGCCAAGGAGGAACTCACCTGTCCGATGCGGACGGTAACATCGTCTGTCAGAACCACCGTCAAAGGCTACCCTGTGGTGTCCGTCAAGACGGACGGTGAGGTGGAAAAAAGCAAAATTCCTCAACTTATGAAAATACTTGCCGAAGTCAAGGTGCAAAAGCCTTTGCCGTTGGGAAGCGTTGTTGTGGAAAAACTTTTCGGCACGGACGTAAACGTCGTTACTACTACTGACATGGAGGAGATAAATGAGTAACGTACTGATTGTTGACGTAGGCACGCAAAGCATGCGTGGCATTGTTTTCGACGACAGCGGAAATCTGCTCATCAAGGAACAGGTGAAATACAAGCCCTATCTTTGCAAGGAAAACGGCTACATGGAGCAGTCCGCCGATATGTATTGGCAGGTGCTGTGTCAGATTACCCGCACGATTGCCCAAAAACGTCCCGACCTCATGCAAAACCTTTTGGCAATGTCGGTGGACACCTTCCGAGACACTGCGGTGCTTTTGGACGAAAACAACCAAGTGCTTCGCAACTGCATTTTGTGGAGCGACCAACGTGTCGCCGACACATCGCAAAAACTTCCGTTGAAGCAGCGTGTACTTTTCAAACTTGTGGGAATGGACCGTCCCATTGACGCCATACGTCAAAAGGTGAAAACACGTTGGGTGCAGCAAAACGAACCGCAACTGTGGGAAAAGGTGAAAAAGGTGGTGCACATTTCCGCCTACCTCAACTACAAACTGACGGGAAACCTTGTGGACAGTTACGCATCGACGATAGGGCATTTCCCCTTTGACAGTAAGGGCAAAAAATGGCTTACGGAAAAATCGCTGCTGTATCCCGTTTTCGATTTACCTTTGGAAATGATGGTTCCGTTGGTGAGTCCCGGCGACGTAATGGGACAAATCACCGAGGAAACGTCCAACTTGACGGCAATTCCGCAAGGATTGAAGGTGTACGCCAGCGGTTCGGACAAGGGATGCGAAACTTTGGGCGTCGGCTGCGTGGACAGAAACGTCGCCAGCGTCTCCTTCGGCACAAGCAGCACCGTGCAGTTTTCCACCAAAAAGTACTTCGAGCCGGAACAGTTCATGCCTGCCTATCCGTCGGTGCTCAAAGATTACTACAACCCCGAAGTGCAAATTTTCCGAGGGTATTGGATGATAAGTTGGTTTAAGCAAAACTTTTCCCAACACCTGGAAAAGGTTTCCGCCGAAACGGGCAGAAGCGTGGAAGAGATAATGAACGACGAAATGGCGGCAATCCCCGCAGGTAGCGACGGGCTTGTGTTGCAACCTTTCTGGCAGGCAGGGCTCACCACGCCGGAAGCAAAGGGGGCAATCATCGGTTTTTCCGACTTTCACAAAAGAGCGCACGTCTACCGTGCAATAATCGAGGGCATCGATTTCGCCCTGCGTGAAGGGTTGGAACGCATGGAAAAGCGAGGCAAACAACCCATTGACTTCATTGCCGTAGCGGGGGGAGGTTCGCAAAGCAACCTCATTTGTCAGATAGCGGCGGACGTATTCAACAAACCCGTCAAACGTGTGCAGACCTACGAAACAAGCGGTTTGGGGGCGGCAATGGTAACATTTATGGCGTGCGGAGTTTTCGCCGACGAAAACGAGGCGGTAAAAGCCATGGTACACTACACCGACGTGTTTTTCCCCAACCCCAAAAACGTCAGAATTTACGACAACATCTACAAAAACATCTATCTCAAACTGTACAACAAACTTCAAAGTTTCTATCTCGAACTTTACAAGGAGGGAATATGAGCAAGCCGTACAAAGACTTTGAACCCAAATGGTACCTGGAAACACCGCCCAAACGCAGTTACCGTTCCATTTTCAAATGGGGCGACCCCGACTTCAACAAGGTGCCCAAGGAAAACCTCTACAAAATGATGAAGGAAATTTTCCACCTCACCGACGACGATTTCAGACAGTACGCCGAACCGTTGGGGTTGGAAGAAGTCAAATTGGACAAACCCTGTTCCCTTTCGGAAAAGCAGTTGCAGGCTTTGCGTGAAATAGTGGGGGCGCACAACCTTTCCACCGACGACTACGACAGGCTTTCCGTTGCCTACGGCAAAACCATGTTCGACGTGCTGCGTTTGCGCAAACACATTTGCGACAACGTTCCCGACGTGGTGCTGTACCCCGAAAACAAACAACAAATCGAACGTATCGTGGAATTTTGCTCGCAGGAAAAAATCCCTCTCTACGTGTACGGCGGAGGTTCTTCCGTTACCCGTGGCGTGGAGCCGATAAAGGGAGGCATTTCGCTGGACATGCGTCGCAACTTCAACAAGGTGGTGGATTTCAACGAAGTGGACCAGACCATCACGGTGGAAGCAGGAATGAGCGGTCCTCACCTCGAAGAAACGCTGCGCAACGCCCAAAAACTGTTTGGGGCAAAGCGTGCCTACACCTGCGGACACTTTCCGCAATCCTTCGAGTACAGTTCGGTGGGTGGCTGGACGGTAACCCGTGGAGCGGGGCAAAATTCCACCTACTACGGAAAAATAGAAGACATAGTAATTGCTCAGGAGTACGCTACCCCCACAGGCACGGTGAAAACGGAAGTTTTCCCAGCAAAGGCAACGGGACCCGACGTCAATCAGATAATGATGGGAAGCGAAGGCACCTTCGGCGTGCTTACTCACGTTACGCTGCGCATTTTCCGTTGGATGCCGGAAAATCACTACAAGTTCAGTTACATGTTCAAGGATTGGAAGTCGGCAATGGACGCCGCCCGTGAAATTATGCAATGCGAGTGTGGCAGACCCAGCGTTTTCCGTTTGTCCGACCCGGAGGAAACGGACTGCATGATGCGTTTGTACGGCGTGGACGAAAGTCCGCTTGCAGGGCTTCTCAGCGGTTTGGGCTACAAGCCTCACCAACGTTGTCTGTTTTTGGGCTTCACCGACGGCGAAAAGGGATTTTGCAAAAACATTGCCAAAAACGTCAGGCGTGTGTGCAAAAAGTACCACGCAATGAGCCTCACCGGCGCAGTAACTTCCGCATGGGAAAAGGGCAGGTTCAACGACCCCTATCTCAGAGATACCATGCAGGATTTCGGCATAATGACGGACACTTTGGAATGTTCCGTAAGGTGGAGTCAGATGGAAGAAGTGCATCAGATGGTGCGTGAGTACTGCCACAGCCGTCCCAACACCATTTGCATGACGCACATGTCCCACTGCTACCCGCAGGGCGCAAATCTGTACTTTATTTTCATTGCACGCATGACGGAGTTGGATGACTTTGTAAACTATTGGAGCGGTATTCTGGACCACATCCAAAAGAGCGGTGCGGCAATTTCTCACCATCACGGCATCGGAAAGTTTTTCGCCCCGTGGCTGGAAGGACAAATAGGCACACGCCAGATGGAAATTTTCAAAACCCTCAAACATCATTTCGACCCCGACAACCTCATGAATCCGGGTGGCACGTTGGGATTGGACCTCACGGAGGAGCAAAAGCGTTTCATCCGTCCCAAATGGTAGAAACGTCAAAATTGTTGCGAATTTTGACACACGGTAACGAAAAACTTGTACGTTGGCACGCACGGTTGCGTCTGTAAATTCCTTCGGTGTTTGGCGTACAAGTACGAATTTGATAAGCCAAGAGTACAAAACTTCTCAAAAATATGAAAAAAACGGCACGCAGATGCCGTTTTTTTTGTTTTCAAACGTGTAGCATTTTGTTGCTTTGCAACGGTTTTGCAACAGGCAACATTTCTGACGGCAATTTTTGTTGCGCAAAACTTGGCGTCTGCAACTTTGTCAAGGGCGTTTTGTTGTAGTTGGTGAACAGACATGCAATTTGACTGTGTCTGTTTTGTCTTTTTCGGGCAGGCGTGTTTTGTCGTGTTGGTGCAGGCTTTGCGCTGTTTATTCGCAACGCCATTGTCGTTGGGCAGGTTGTGCAACGGCATGTTTTATGTAAAACTTTCGCAGGCACAGCGTCCTTTTATTAGTTTTCACGTATTTTCAGGCAGACGGTGTACGTTTTGTTTTTTTTTGTGTGCAGGTGGGTCGCCGTCCGTGTTGGTGCAGGCTTTGCGTTGTTTTTCGCAACACCATTGCCGTTTGGGCAGGTTGGGCAACTGCATGTTTTCCGTCAAAAGTTTGCAGGCACAGCGTCCTTTTATTAGTTTTCACGTATTTTCAGGCGGACGGTGTACGTTTTTTTGTGTGCAGGTGGGTTGCCGTCCGTGTTGGAGCAGGCTTTGCGTTGTTTTTCGCAACGCCATTGCCGTTTGGCAGGTTGGGCAACTGCATGTTTTCCGTCAAAAGTTTGCAGGCACAGCGTGTTTTTTTCGTTTGCGGTATTTTCAGACGAAAAAATGTGTTGCAATCGGTTTTTGTTGATGCGTTTTTGTACAACATTATTTGCTTTGTTCCACGTTAGAAAGCAGTTTAACGTTGCTTTTTGTAAACGTTGATGTTTCAGGCGACAAAATGGCGTGTTTCCTGCAAGTTGTGTTGTGTAAAAGGGTTTTGCAATGCACAGCCTATTGTAAAACGCAAGGTGATGAAAAACCCTTTTCACAACGTTGTGTGTGTGATATAATGTTTTTTGAAGTTATTACCATTCACACAGGAAAAATGAGGTAACATTTGAAAAGTAAACAGTGTTCTGCCATAGAAACCTTGTTGCGCCGTTCAAAATCGTTGCGCACACACGGCAATCTTCAACAGGAACTCAACAAAAAACGCAAGCAAAATGCCCAGGAGTACAAACTTCCCACTGTGGTGCAAATGATAGTGCGACCGGAAAAAATAATTGTGGAAAAGACGGTTTGCTACAAGTTGGGCATGGGCGAAACCTGCGTGCTGTATCTGCACGGAGGGTCGTATGTCGATCCGCCGCTCGTTTTTCATTGGCGTTTTTTGCAACAACTTTCACGGGAAACGGACGTAACGGTGTATTTGCCATTGTACGGCAGGGCGCCGCAACATCACTGTTACTCAACAGTTACGCACATGAAACAGGTGTACATGCACCTTGTCAACCTGTACGGAGCGCAAAACATCGTTGTGATGGGCGATTCCGCAGGGGGCGGTCTGGCGTTGGCGTTGTGCGAGTATCTTGCCGTGAAAGGCTGTCCGCAACCACGACAGATGATTTTGTTTTCCCCTTGGGTGGACGTGGATCTCACGGGGGACTATTCCGAAAGTCAAAAGACGGATTTTGTGCTGAACATAGACGAACTGCGTTTCTTCGGTGCATGCTACCGCCACAAACTGCCCGTGGGGCATTACATGGCGTCGCCTCTTTTCGGGCTTACCGACAAACTTGCCCAAATGCACGTTTTCGTCGGCGGAGCGGAACTGTTTTACCCCGACTGCAAAAAATTGCAGGAATATGCCCTTCAAAAGGGAGTGGATTTCACCCTCTACGACTATCCCGAAATGCAGCACGTCTTTTTGCTGTATCCCATTCCGGAAGCAAAGACGGCACGCAAGCAGGTGGAAGAACTTTTGGAACAACCGATAATTGCATTGTACGACGACTGAATTTTCATCAATGACATTTTGGCACAACGTCAGGTGCGCCAAAGTGCGAAAGTCGGCATGTATGAAGCATTGCACCGTTGCATGCAAGTTTTTGCAAGGGCAACCAATACGATTGAACAGTTAGCCATGCAACAAAAATGTTTCGGCAGGGCAGAAATACTTTGCAAGGTGCCGTTTGTAAAATGCATGCAGGTAGCGGAAAATGGCAAAAAAAATGCGCCGTCAAGTTTACAAAATTCAAACGTCGCTTTGACAGGCAAGACTTTTGGTAACACAAACAAAGGCGGTAGCGTGTCAAAACAAGGCTTTGTGAAAAGGCATTTTATTGTCGGAACAAGTTGATTTTATTTGTTGTTGAGGTTTTCCCGCTGGCAACAAATACGGCAAGGCAACGGCAATTTTGTGCAAAAACAGCGTTAGTAATGTATTTTTTGTACATTATAAATGCCGTTTTGTGCAGTTATTTATTGTGCGTGCTGTTTCGCGTGTCTTGAAGAAGTGGTTTTTCGGCGGTGGCATGGCAGTACAAAAACAGTATTCAAAAAAACAAAGAGGTCAAAATGAAAGCGGTTATTCAGCGTGTGGGAGGCGCAACGCTGTCGGTGGACGGCGAACTGATTTCCCAAATAGGCAAGGGACTCGTGGTGTACTTTTGCGTGGAAAAGGGCGACAGTGAAAAACTGTGCGGTACTTTTGCCAACAAACTTGTTAAGTTGCGTATTTTCGAGGACGGCAACGGCAAGATGAATCTTTCCGTCAAAGACGTGCAAGGGGAAGTGCTGTTTGTTTCGCAGTTTACTTTGGCTGCGGGTTTGTCGGCAGGCAACCGCCCCAGTTTCATCAATGCGGAAAATCCCCAACGAGCCGACGAATTGTACCGCAATACCGCCCGACTTATTGCCGATTTGGGCGTACCTACAAAAATCGGCGTTTTTGGCGCCGACATGACAATTCAACAGCAAAACCGTGGTCCCGTTACCATCATTTGGGAGGGAAAATGAAAAGTTTACGTCATTTGTACAAAAAGGGCATCGGTCCGTCCAGTTCCCACACTATGGGCCCTGCAAAGGCGGCGGAAAGGTTTTTGAAAACCGTCCATGCGCCACGTTACAAAGCGGTGTTGTACGGTTCTTTGGCACTCACAGGCGAAGGACACGGCACCGACAGGGCAATAAAAAGCGTATTCGGCGACAGAAACATTGAAATTGTTTTTGACAAACAATCCAAGTGTGTTCACCCAAACACAATGGATTTTGTTGCCTACGACAGCGAGGGCAAAGAAATTGCCCGTCAGCAGTATTTCAGCATAGGCGGCGGAGAAATTGTGCGTGCAGGGGAAAAGTTGCAGGAGCAGGCGGAAGTGTATCCGCACAACAGTTTTGCCGAGATAAAACAGTTTTGTCTTCAAAACAAAATGGATTTGTGCGATTACGCAATGCATTTTGAGGGAGCGGACATTCTGAATTTCGCCAAAGGCATTTGGTCGACAATGAAAGAGGTAATAGCCAAAGGACTGAATGCCGAAGGAATTTTGCCCGGCGGACTGGGCGTTGTACGCCGTGCAAAGCAACTGTACTACGACCCGCAAAAGAGGGAAACGGCACAATCCCATCAGGACAGAGTAGTTGCAGCCTACGCATTTGCCGTAGGCGAACAAAACGCTTCCGGCGGAGAAACGGTAACGGCGCCCACATGCGGAGCGTCGGGGGTGTTGCCTGCGGTGTTTCTGTTCACTCAGCAGGAAAAAAACTGTTCCGACGAGGACATTGCAAAGGCGTTGCTGGTTGCAGGCATTGTGGGTAATCTCGTAAAGACAAACGCTTCCATTTCGGGGGCGGAGTGCGGCTGTCAGGCGGAGGTAGGCACTGCGTGCGCCATGGCTGCTGCGGGGCTTGCCTATCTCAACAAAATGACGATAGAAGAAACGGAATACAGTGCCGAAGTGGCGTTGGAGCATCACCTGGGGCTGACTTGCGACCCTGTGTGCGGTTTGGTGCAGATTCCCTGTATCGAACGCAACGCAGTGGGGGCAATGCGTGCAATAAACGCCGTAAGTCTTGCAAGTTTTTTGACAGACAGCAGAAAAATTTCTTTGGATGAGGTAATTTCCGTCATGTACGAAACGGGCAAGGACCTTGCGGAAAACTACCGTGAAACGGCTCGTGGCGGACTTGCCAAACTACACAGGATACAATGAAACAATACAAAAAAGCCGTCGTTTTCGATTTGGACGGCACATTGGTCAATTCAATACAGGATTTGGCAAACAGCGTAAACTTTGCCATGAAACAACTGAACGCACCCCTTCACACAGTGGAAGAAGTGCGCCAAATGGTGGGCAACGGCGTTGCCGTGCTTATGAAACGTGCGCTACCTTCAGACATGCAAAACAAGGCACCCGAAGCGTTGGCGTTGCAGCGTTCCTTCTATTCGCAACACGGCTTCGACAACACAAAACCCTACGACGGTGTGGAAAATTTGTTACAATATCTGCATTCTCAGGGCATTTTGGTAGTAGTGCACACCAATAAAGACGAAAATGTGGCAAGACCGCTGTGTCAAAAACTTTTCGGGAGTTTGGTGGATTGCGTGTGCGGCACCGTTTCCGACAATCAGATTAAACCTTCTGCAAAAAGGCTGTTGCAATTACTTGCAACAAAGGGCAATCCCGTTGCCGTCTATTGCGGCGACAGCGACGTCGACATTGCAACGGCAAAAAATGCGGGAATTGCCTGTGTTTCGGTAACTTGGGGATTTCGCACCAAGGAATTTTTGTTGCAACACGGAGCAACGCATCTTGCCGATGATGTTTTGCAGGCACGGCAACTGCTTTTGTCCCTTCTGCAAGTGTAAAGTTTTGTCTTTCTACGCCGTGTTTTTGTAGCGGTAGTTGTTGCCTTTGACGGAATTTTCCCATACGGTACGGCTTTTTTGTGTCAATTTGAAACGTGCGACGTGAATATCGGCAGGCAGACGGATTTTCGCTAACGGATGATTTGCGTTGCGTAAGGGGCTGACGGCAGTTTGTGCGTTTTTTGACTTTTACCGTATCAGGCAAGGTGCCAGTGTAAATTTGCACAAAAAATGTTTTACGTGATGCTACGCAGTCAAAACATTTTGAATACAGGGCGGAGGTTAACTTTTGCAAGGTTATTTTGTATACTAGTTACGGCTTTGTGCAACCGTCCTGAATTTGCATTGCACGTAATCAGGCAATAAAAAAACGCCACAATTACTTGTGGCGTCATCAAGGCAACCGAGGAGATTAAACATAAACACAAAAGAGGGTTTTACATATTGTCGCCTTGATTGTGCCAAGTATAACAGCCGATTCTTGAATAAGCCTTAAAAAAACAACTTTTTGCAAATTTTATTAGAAACTTTCCCTTTGGTTTTCCGTGCAACTGTTGCATAAGTTGTTAGATTTTTTGCAGGCACGGTTTTGCAAAGTGAAAGGTGAAACGTTCGGCAACGGCTGTCCTTTTCATCGAATATCGTTGCAGATACATTCAGTCATGTTTAAGTGAAATACGTTATATTGTCGTTAGATAGGGTGTGTTATCTGCGGTACGGTGCAATGTGTTTCAAAAATGTAGCACGAAAAACAGTAAAATGCGAGTGGTTGAGTATTACTCAACACAAGCGATACTGCAAAATACGCAAGCGATACGGCAAAATTTGTTGTGTGGAAAATTTTTGCGTGTTTGCCCTCAACACAGCAATTTGTAAAACAAGTTTATTTTTTACAGTGCAACGTGTTTTTAATATTGCAACGTGCCTCAAAAATGTAGTACGAAAAACGGCAAAATGCGTGCGGTTGAGTATTACTCAACACAAGCAATACTGCAAAATACGCAAGCGATACGGGGAAAATTTTTTGTGGGTAATTTTTACGCATTTGCCCTAAACATGGAAATCACAGAAAAAATTCAACTTTTTCACAACGTTTTAAGGAGAAAATATGAAAGTACTTGTAGTTGACGATGAAGTAAAGTTGGCGGACGTCGTGGGAGAACTGTTGCGCCGCAACAAATTTGTTGTGGACGTGGTGTACAACGGTGACGACGGTTTTTTCTATGCAAAAAACGGCGACTACGACGTGGTGGTGCTGGATGTAATGATGCCGCACACCGACGGTTTTCAGGTGGTGCAAAAGTTGCGTCAGGCAAAGTGTAACGTACCTGTGCTTATGCTTACGGCAAAAGACGAGGTTGCCAGCCGTGTCAAGGGGTTGGATTGCGGTGCCGACGACTACCTCACCAAGCCTTTTGCCAGCGAAGAATTGCTTGCCAGGGTGCGTGCGCTTGCCCGCAGACAATCGGAAATAGTCTACGACCGTCTCACCTACTGCGACACCACCCTCAACACCTCCAACTACACCCTGTCCTGCGGCGACAAGAGCGTGTCTTTGGGCGCAAAGGAATACGAAATAATGCGTCTTCTTTTTTCCAATCCCACTCAGGTAATAAGCAAAGACAGCATAATATCCAAAGTGTGGGGGTTGGATTCCGACATAACCGACAACAACGTGGAAGCGTACATGTCTTTTCTCAGGAAAAAACTGTACTTTATCGGCAGTAAACTGACCATTTCCACCAAACGTTTGCTGGGATACTATCTGGAGATACAACAGTGATACAACGGCTTCGCAAAAGAATAGTTGCCATCAACATCATCACGGCAAGTCTGATACTTTTTTGCGCCCTCATTGTAACCTTTGTCGTTGGCTACGGCAGAATAAACATGGAAAGGGAAAACCGTATGCACATTGCGTTGGACTACGACCCCGCAGTGGACGACGTAACCTTCGACAGACAAAAACTCTTTGAAGACGTGGCGTTGGTGGTGTACAATCAGCACACACAGCAGGTTGAGGCGTGGTATTTCGGAAGAAACGTCGAACTCACCAAAAGTTATCTTTCTCGCTACCTTCAGCCCATTGTGGACGAAGAAGCGGACAACGGTTGGATAAACCTGAAAATCCGCTACATCAAAAAGACGGATGGCGACATCGTAAAAATAGCCTTCAACAATTTGGGGGCATCTTCCAACAACCTCACAACCTTTGTCGTTTCCACATTAAGCGCTTTGACGGTGGGTATTTTGGGATACTTTTTCGTCAGTTTTATGTTGGCACGCATTGCGCTTAAACCTGTTGAAGAAAGTTGGATAAAGCAAAAACAGTTTGTCGCCGACGCTTCTCACGAACTGAAAACGCCTCTTTCGGTGATACTTGCCAACACGGAAATTATTGCCTCTCACCAGGAGCAAACGGTGGCAAGTCAGATGAAGTGGGTGGAAAACACACGGGCGGAAGCACAGCGCATGGCGGGACTTGTTGCCGATTTGCTGTTTCTTGCCAAAAACGACGACGGTCTGAAGGTGCAAATGGAAGACGTCAACCTCAGCGACTGCGTCGGTACAATAGTGCTGGGCTACGACGCCATTTTTTACGAAAACAAAAAGGACTTTGCCTATCAGGTGGACAAAGACGTGTACATTGTGGGCAATGTCGGACAACTCAAACAACTGACCACAATTTTGCTGGACAACGCCAACAAGTATTCTAAGGGAAGCGGCAACATTACCCTTTCTCTCACGGCAAACGGCAAGCACGCACACCTCACTGTGGAAAACGACAGCGAGCAACTCACCGAAGAACAGTTGAAGCACCTTTTCGACAGGTTCTACACAGTCGACCCTTCCCGCAACAAAAACAACGGCGGAAACGGTCTGGGACTCAACATAGCGCAGGTAATTTGTCAGACGCACGGAGGCACTATACGTGTAGAATGCGAAAACGGACGAACACGTTTTGTTGCGACATTCCCCGTCAAAAAACCTCGCAAGGAACAGTAACTTTGTCGTTTGTGCGTAATTTTTCAATACGTACAAAAGTTTTTGTTACTTTTTGCTGAAACTGCATTGCATGGGCCGTTGCAAATCTGCAACGGCCTGTTGACTTTTTTGCTTTTCTTTTGCTTGTGCAACGCACGATTTTTTGCTACAATACAACTATGCAAGAAAAGGAAAACGGTAAAACCCCCAAATACACCGAAGTCGTTGCGGCTTTGATTGTCAAAGACGGAAGGTATCTCATTTGTCGGCGACCCTACGGCAAGGCTCGTGGCGGACTGTGGGAATTTGTCGGAGGCAAGGTGGAAAAGGGAGAAACAAAACAACAGGCACTGAAACGTGAGTGTATGGAAGAACTTGCCGCACAAATAGATGTGGGTGAGGAATTTTGTTCCGTTACGCATGTCTATCCCGACCTAACGGTGCATCTCACGGTGTTTTATGCCACGCTGTTGCAGCAACCGCACATGTTGGAACACATGGATATGAAGTGGATTTTGCGCAGTCAGACGGACGACTTTGTTTTTTGTCCTGCCGACAAAGTAATTTTGGAAAAAATCAAAGAGGAAAAATGGTAAATTTGGGGGAAAGGCAATTTTCCCCTTTTTATTTGCAAATTTTCCCTGCGTACGTCCGTTGTAAAATCTTGTAAAATTTGTTTTTTTGTGATGCACACAAAACCGTCGTTATTTCCCGAAAAAGTACTTCACTCAAATTGCTAGATATTTCATATTTTGTTTTAAGATGTATTTTGATGAATTTTCCGCAATTTATTGACACGTTTTTTTGCTGTGATATAATTAAACTTACAGCATTGCGTTTGATCAGCAAAAGGGTGAAAATTTTGTTGTTTCAAGGCTGATTTGGCGGAACGGTAAGTTGTGTAAATCCGTTTTATTCTGCGAAAATAAAGGTTTTTTGCGACATACAAACGCCTTACATCACAAGGAGAGAAAAATGCAAAAGGTAAGATTGAAAATCGTACTGTCAATGTTGCTTGTCGTGGCATTGTGCCTGGGCTTTTTGCCCCTTTTGCCAAATGTGCAACAGCAAACGGCATTGGCGGAAACCACGTGGGAAAACACCTACACGGGCAGTTACTACGACAACCTCAACACCGATTTGGAGGGTAGTGCATTCCGTCAGGAACTTGCGGAACTCATCACCGACACCCACACCAAGTACACAAGTTACAGCGGTTTGGCAAACGCATTCAAAGTTGCCGATGCCGACCCCGACAACAACGGCAACGTCATTTGGTTCTACACGGGAACGTCGGTGCCTTTCAGCGGTTTCGGCGGTAGTGTAGGCGCCACCAACCGTGAACACGTGTGGCCCAAGGACGGAGGCGATGCTTTCCCTGCGGAGTCAGGCCCGGGCAGCGATGCTCACCATCTTCGCCCCACGGAAACGCAACTCAACTCCACCCGTGGAAGCAAAAACTTTGACGAAGTTGCGCAAACTTCCGCAAACATTGTCAAGGAAAACGGAAGTTCCAGTTACGGCAACTCCGCCTACGGCGCAGACGCACTGTGCTACTCGTCGGGAAGTTTCTTCTACCCTGCAAAGGGCTACCGTGGAGCAACGGCGAGAATTTTGTTTTACATGCAAACACGTTGGGGCGACCAGAACAATCTGGAATTTGTGGACGGAGCCGGCAGCAGCAAAACAATAGGTAAAATTTCCACTTTGCTCAAATGGCACCTAGAAGAACCCCCCACAGAAGAGGAAATACGCCGCAACGAAGCGGTGTTCGGTTTGCAGGGCAACCGCAACCCCTTCATCGACCACCCCGAATATGCCGCACAAATCTATTGCTACGACGGCGAAAGTTACAACAACGCTTTGCAACAGGTACTTGCCGAAAGCGACGACCCCTACGGCAATCTCAACACCGCCGTGTTGGAATCGCTTGCAATCAGTCCCTCAACGGTAACTATTTCCGTAGGCGACACCTACGCATTGACGGCGGTACCCACACCCTCCAACGCAAGAGCCAACGTAAGTTGGACTTCTTCCGACAACACGGTTGCTACCGTTTCCGACAGCGGTGTGGTTACGGCAAAATCTCAGGGTACCGTTACAATAACGGCACGCAACAAGGATGACGCTTCCATCTATGCCACCGCTCGTGTAACAGTCAAACAGGTAACCGACATTACCATTTCCGGTGCGCCTGTCAAAACCGCCTATTTCGAGGGCGACACCTTCGACCCGACAGGGCTTACGATTCTTGCAACGTTCAGCGACGGCACTTCGGAAAACCTTCCGCCAAACACCTGCACATGGTTGGACGGCACCACGCTTTCTGCCACCCTCACGGCAGGCACTACGTCGGTGGTGTGCAAGTACGGCAACATTACAAAAACGGTAACGGGCATTACGGTAACAGTCGATTACGGCGACGCAATACCTGTTGACATGAACAATTTGCAGGAAAACGTTGCCTACAAGTTGGTAATTGACCAGGAAGGTTTGGGCAAGACGCTGTACATCCAAAACAAGGTGGCAAGTAGTTACTACATGGCTTCCACCGAGGATATCGATTCTGCCGACGACGTGTATGTGGAAAAAGTAACGGGCGGATTCCGTCTGTACTTCAAAAACGGCAGTACCAAAAACTACCTCAATGCCGAAGTTAGCGGCACACACGTCAATCTTGTTTCAAAAACTACTGCAACAACGGTGTGGACGTATGACTCGGCAAACAAATGCATCAAAACTACCGTTACGGTAAGCGGAAGCAATGTTGAGTACTACATAGGTACCTACGGCACCTACAATACTTTCAGTACAAGCGCCATCAAACATGTAAGCAATTCCTACCCTGCCTATTTGGCAACTAAAAACAACGGCGGAGGCACGGTTACGCCACCCGTTACCGACAGCGTAACGTTGGACAAAACAAGTCTTACTCTCAATGTCGGCGACACTGCAACGCTGGTTGCAACGGCTACAGGCACGGTAACATGGAACACTTCAAATCCGTACGTTGTAACAGTATTAAACGGTAAACTGACGGCGGTAGGCGCAGGCACTGCAACTGTATCGGCAACCTGCGGTAGTGCTACTGTCTATTGCACGGTAACTGTAACAGAAGTTGTTCAGCAAGCAACGGCAGAGCAGTTCATTGCGGCAGTGGACGCAGTTTCTGCGTCGACAACGCAACAAACAAAATTCAATGCTATCAAAAACGCTTTGGAAGTGTACGAACAACTTTCCTCGGACGTGAAAACGGAAGTGGCAAATTACAACCTGATTTTGCAAACTGCAATAAGCGACTACAACACTTCGGTAGGAAGTCAAAACAGCGAAATGCTGTCGGCTTTGAAAACATTGGCAACACTCACGGCGGCAATGTCTTTTGCGGTAATGGCGGCAGTAGTGTTGTTCAAACGCAACTTGTTGTAAGGAGGTAACGAAAATGAAAAAACGCATTTTGATTTTAATTGCCCTTTTGACGGTTGCGGTGTTGGTGCTCGGCGGTTGCATGAAGTTTGATTACACGCAACTGAACGAAATGTTCTCGCAAAATTATTCTTCGGTGAATGTAACGGTAGCAACCACAATGAATGGCGAAACGCTCACAAGTACATTCGACGTTACAAACAGTGGTTCGTCAGCCACCGTCAACTACTCTGTTCAAAGTTTTTCGCAATTCGACGGTGAAATTCCCGACAGTTACATCACCACGCAAAGCGGTACGGTTACGGGGACGGTTTCAAACGGAGTATTTATGGCAACAGGCTCCGATTTGCCTTTCACAAGCCTCAACATGAAGTTTTATCTTGACGAATCGTATTTCACCGATGCGGTAGTAACTTCTTCGCAGTTTTCCGCCAAGGTGTCCCGCCCGCAGTCTTTCACGGGCAACGGCGACCTCGATTGCAACGATATGCAGGTAAAAATTACCTTTGGCGAGGCGATACAGACAGTGGAAATTTCCTACACGTCGGCAAACGGCGCATCCGTAAGCATGGAGTACACCTACACCAAGTAGTGCGCATCCAAACACTGCTGTAACGTGGCAGCAGACGTTACCTACGCCACGTAACTGCAAAAAGTGCAACATTCGGTTTTATTGGTAAACTTATGCGTTGTGCCTGAAACCAAAAGTAAGTAGTTGCGACGCAAAAAGCATTCTACAAACAAACGCAAAAAACGAAAAGCCCCTTTGAGGGGCTTTTTTGCGATTGTGTAAAAAATTTTTCAATGTTTCTATGTCGGACAGATAAACTTTGGGTTGTTCTGTATTGGACAAAACTAAAATAGAGATTATTTGTAACCGTTATGTGTTTTTCATGTAAAATTGTTAGTTTGTATGCAACAAACGCACCAGGGTGCAGTTGTTTTGTATTGCAATAAAACCCATGGTTTTTGCTTATTGTATTTCAAGTAAATTGATGTTTTGTATTTGCAGTGTCGCAATCAACCCGATGTTTTGTGCCTTCTGCTTTTAATCCCGATACAAACTTTTTAATGTCGAAGTACAGTCTTTTCTGTACCGTTATGTGTTTTTTGTGCAAAACTGTGCGTTTGTATGCAAATAAACGCACGCAGGGCGTAGTTGTTTTGTATTGCAATAAAACCCATGGTTTGTTTTTTATTGCAATAATCTGACATTTTGCGTTTATTGTGTCACAAGTAACCTGATATTTTGTGTGTTTGGATTTTTATTTTAAGACACAGTTTTTATTATCAAAGTAAGAATTTTCTGCACCGTTATGTCTTTTTTGTGCAAGAATGAGAATACAACCATAAAAAGCGTGTACGGTGCAAAAGCATTACCGTCTGTTCAGCTACTTCTGTAATTTTTTGTGTTTTTTTGCAGACTTAGTTGCCGAAGCAAATTTGTTAGATTGACGGTACACAAGCAGGCCTTCCTTTCTGTAAACGTCAGCGAATTTTTTGTTTGTCGAAAGCACTTTTGTTAGTACCTGTCAACAATAAGATTTGAAAGTTTTTTGTCGGCAAGGTAAAATGTCGCAAGCGATATTCTGTTGAGATTCAAAATAAAAAAGTTGACGCTATGTTCTTCAAAGAGCGGCGCCAAATTAAAAACAAAACTTTGAAAATGTTTGAAAACAAAACGTTGTGTAAATTATTTATAAGAAAAAACTTCTAAAAAAGTTTGTGGGGAAAGTGTAAAAAAAACTTTACTAAACATTGCATTTGTGTTAAAATACATAAGCAACTTAAAACAGGCATTGCAAACCGGATTTGGAGAAATACCCAAGAGGCCGAAGGGGCGCCCCTGCTAAGGGTGTAGTACGGGATACCGTAGCGAGGGTTCAAATCCCTCTTTCTCCGCCAAACAAATCCTAAATCGAATTACTGTTCGGTTTAGGATTTTTTCATACTCAAAATGTGGTATTTCACTTGAAAATAACCTTTTTTGCATTAATTTGGCTTTTGAGGTGTATTTAATTAGGGCGATAAATTTTGTCTAATATACGCTGATTCTATGTATCCAATAACTAGAACTGTTGTGTTGTTTTTTTTACACTGCCAATTCAACTGTAAACTTACGGTATTGAAGCTCCTTCTTGTTTTGCCTTACATACGCCATTTTGAGTTGTTTTTGGTAAAAAGAAAAGTCCCGACATTCATCGGAACTTGCTTTTAAGGGACTGTTGTATTGAATTATCATCTGGTCATCGTACGTTGTTGTTATGGCGGGTGCTTGAACGGCGAGGCGTAGCCGAGCAGCTCGTTTATTCAAGCACCCGCCACAGTGCCATTTTCTTAATATAATCGCTTTAAGGTGCAGTAATAGATTGAATTTTTGGTAGTTTTATGGTATAATATTACTACTTTTAATGTAAGGACTGGTTGCAAACAATGAACTCATATCAAAGTAGCATATTTGATTATATGGAAACTTCCGATGAAAAAAAGCAGGGAGAGTTTAAGTTTATTGATTTGTTCGCTGGTATTGGTGGCATAAGACTTGCTTTTGAAAGCGTTGGTGGTGTATGCGTTTTTTCTTCCGAGTGGGATGAAAATGCGTGCAAAACTTATAGGGCAAATTTTGGAGAACAGCCATATGGTGATATTACAAAAATAAATGCCTATGATATACCAGACTTTGATATACTGTTGGCAGGTTTCCCGTGTCAACCTTTTTCTATTGCTGGAAAAAAAGCAGGATTTAATCACGAAACGCAAGGGACATTGTTTTTTGACGTCGAACGCATACTAAAAGCAAAAAAGCCGAAAGCATTTTTACTTGAAAATGTTAAAAATTTAACGGCTCACGATAATGGAAATACATTTAAGACTATTATTTCACATTTGGAAGCATTAGGATATAATGTCTATTATAAAGTACTGAACGCGTTAGATTATGGTGTTCCGCAAAAGCGTGAACGAATTATCATTTGCGGCTTTATAGATAAAGTTGATTTTGAGTTTCCAAAGCCTATTGATAAAAAAGACAGGAAAACGTTAAGCGATATTTTGGAACAAAACGTAGATAAAAAGTATTATGTTAAAGCAAGCATTAGAAATTCGCGCCTTGAACGCTTAAAAGATCAAGAATATCCAAAGCCTTATATTTCTCACGAAAATATGGCAGGTTCTATTACTCCGCACCCTTATTGCTCTGCTTTGCGTGCAGGTGCTTCAGCAAATTATATTTTAATCAATGACGAGCGCAGACCAACGGAAAGAGAATTGTTAAGGATACAAGGCTTTCCCGATACCTTTAAAATTGTTGTAAATTATGGACAGATGAAACACCAAACAGGAAATAGTGTTGCTGTTCCTATGATTGAAGCGGTTGCGAAACAAATGATGATAGCAATGAAAATAACGGAGGAGAATAATGGATAAAAAATTAGAAGAGGCGAAGAACGCGTTAGATACCGTAATTAGAAAATCTCGAGTTCATTTATATAAACCTATACAAATAGCAGAAATTCTGTATAGAGATAGAGTTTTCAAAGACATAAATACTTCAGACTTAGAAACATATCGCACAAAAAGTAAAATGTGGCGCGATACTATTAGTATTGCCCTGTTAGGAAGAAAATGCACATCAAGTGCAAAGTTCCAAGATGATATTTTTAATGCTATAACTCCAGCACAAATTGCTATTCTTGCCAAAGAAAATAATGAAAATGCTGGCGTTGTCGAAGCATATATTTATAAGGGCTTTGCAAATAAGCATAGTCAATTATCATCGGCACTCGATAAATGTTTATCTTCCACACGAGAAACGTTTAACGTTAAAGAATTTATTGATATGTTTTGGGCTGAAGCAGGTTTGAAACGTAGTATCGATAAAGTTTATGAAATAATTGTATATGCTCTGTTTTCGACGCTTATAGACACATTAGAGTTGAAAGTAGAAATTTCTATCAATGTCGAAAAACTTGATATGGTAAAAGAGTTTGAGGACTTTACTCGTTCGGTAATGTGCCTTGACTTTTCAAACCCTACTGCAATTCAAGATGCTAAAGTATACCGAGTTGGCGTAACAAATGCTGCGGATAGAGGTTTGGATATGTATGCCAACTGGGGACCTGCTGTTCAAATAAAACATCTGTCGTTAGATACTGATTTAGCCGAAAGTATTGTTTCTGAAGTAAATAGCGATAAAATTGTAATAGTTTGCAAAACTGCCGAAAAAAACATCATAGTTTCTCTTTTAACTCAAATTGGTTGGAGAAATAAAATACAAAGTATAATAACTGAAAAAGACCTGTGTACTTGGTATGAAAAAGCATTACGTGGCAAATACGGTGATATAATGGGGGACAAATTACTGAACACTCTTATCGAAGAAATTGCTGAAGAATTCCCGTCTGTAGACAATGGCGCAGATTGTCTGAAAGACAGGCATTATGACTTAATACATAGTGCTGATTGGGGATTATAATAATGAAAGTTGAAGTAAGGTCTTGGCATACTGTTTCAAGAAGGACAGAAGATTCTCTTCCTAATTGTCCCGAAAAGAAAAAATTTGAAAAGCATATTGACGCTTATTTTATAAAAATAATGCGTTGTAATACCTATTGGGAAATATTGAAAAGCCGCAAATCGACTAAAGAAGATTTTATTTTAACTTACAATTATGCACCAGCATTTTGGAACGCTGTTATTTACAGTCTACAAATGGGAATAATTACCGATTTAGTTTCTTTTTTATCGAACGACGAGGCAAGTTTAAGTAAATATTTCGAGAATATTGTTGCTAATAAGGATAAAATTTTTACAAGAAAATTTTACGAAACATTACAAGATGACCAAACGGGAGAATTATCAGAAAGAGAGTGCAAAAACAAGAAAAGTAATGATAAAGCATTAGAAGAATGCAAGTTTTTATTGGAATCATCAAGCAAATATCTTTCTATACTAAAAAAAGCCCGAGACAAAGTATATTGCCATTTAGATAAGAAATCTTTAAGTATCGATGATTGTAACAATGAAATATTTTGTTATATCAACGACGATATAGTTGAAGAAATAATAAATAATATTTCAAAAATCATTTCGATACTTTATGCTTTATACTCTAATATTTGGAAAGAAACATCTTACGCTAATAAAAATGATGTTAGGAATATAATTCAAGTTATAAAAACCTATAACGAATATCAAGATAAAATTTTTGAAATTCGCTCTAATGAGATAGAAAAAGAATTTAATATACAACGGAGATAAAATGCAAGAGAATAACAGAGATTTTGACAGCGTTTTGAAATGCTTATCTAATAACCGTGATGGTATCGAATGTTTGCACGAAGATGAGAATTTTTTAACTTCATTAGTTCCATTATTTTCTACAATAAAACCAACAAAGAAAAGACCTGATGCTATTGCAGAAAATGGAACGACGCTATTATTGCTTGAACACTTTCAATTTGACAATAGCAGATTAAATAAAAAAGGAAGTTTGCAAAACCAAACAGCCGCTAAAACCGATAGAGAATTAAATAATTTGTTGACTGACAAAGAATTTGCTATTGTAAACGAATCTGTTGAAAAATGCGGTTTATATTACATAGAGAATTTTCGGAAACAGTTTGATTCTCACGTAAAAAGTATTGATAGTTATAAACTCGAAATACAAGAAGAATCAAAGAAAAAATATGATAAGTATTTAATGGGTTTTATAATAGAGGATTCGAGCCCATTGGGTAGCGTTTATTTTGACGGTGGTCTTAAATGTGTTGATTTAGTTTATTCAAAGGAGTTTTTAGATGTATTCGAACAAACGCCTCAACTTGATTTTGTTGTCTTTGCAATGACAGGAAATGAAGATAATCGAATTTTATCGTTTATTTCACAGAATACAATATCTCTGCATAGGGAAAGACAGATAACTGTATCAAGTATTTCGAAGTTTCTTTTTGAAAATAGTATTTGTGCAGGTGGTAAAATTTATATTCCAAACAAATAAACTATTCGATTTACGTTACATTCGCTCCGCCAAGCGGTACCCAACTGAACCCGTAAAAAGGTTTGGTTGGGGTTTTATTTGCTCCGCCAAGGGCGGGCTTGTTGCAAGTTGCTTGCAAAAGGAAAGGCAAAACGCCTTTCCTTTTTTTGTTACTTACTTAAATTTCTGATATTTTAAAAATCAAAATTTTAACAACGTAACAAAAATTTTGGTGTTGTTTGCGTAGTAAGTTGTTTTGGTTTGCAAAATCACAATCAAATCAGCCAACAAGTTTTTAAGGCGTGTGAACCTAGTTTTATTTGCAAGGTATCTGACGCTGTGGTATAATAGTTGTACTGTGTTGACGAATTTTTATCGGCACAGCAAGTTTTTGCTTGCAATCAAAAGAAAACTATGACGGCTTGGCATTTCAACAATCTATTAAAACGCCTTTCTTCGGGCGATATGTCGGCATTGGAGCAGTTATTCAACGAGTACTACCCCAAGGCTTATGCCGTTGCACGCCTGAAATTGAAAAGCGGTGCAGATGCCCACGACATAGCGTCGGATGTAATTGTCAAACTGTGCGGTTTGGCAGGCATGACCGTCAAAAACCCCGACGCATACGTCTACACGATGACGGTGAATCTTGTCAGAGATTTTCAAAAGCAGTCTAAACCGTTGTATGTTGCCGATTTGCAGACGTTGGACAGCGCCGTGCTTACAAACGATGTTTCAAGCCACGACGTGATGGATTTGTTGTCAGGTCTTGCGGAAACGGACAAGGAAATTTTCTGTCAGCATGTGTTTTACGAACTTACTTTTGCGGAAATTGCCAAAAATCTCAACTTGTCTGTGGCAACTGTCAAACGACATTATGCCAAAAGTTGCAAGCAGTTGCAAAGCGAAATTAACGATTGCGGAAAATAATTCTGCAATTTTTTTATTTTGTGATACTTTTCCCCTTTTTCAATCGTCAATATATTAGGGGATAATCTTATGAAAAAAATTATTTGTGTTGCATTGTCAATTTTATTTACTCTGTCAATTTGCGTTTTTGCCAAACCCGCGGAAAAAACTTATGCCGACGGTTTCAACGGCTCAACGTTTTTGTACACTCAAAACGAAAATGTAAGTTACTACCGCAAGGTTGAAAGCGAAACGGTTATACCAAGCGACATTCCCAAATATTACAGCATTTCCGCAAATGATTGCGCACCCGTTGCGGGAACTATTGTTTTGGGGTATTTCGACAGGTATTTCGACGAACTTATCCCTAATTTCACGGCAGGAATTACAATTCGCGATATCTACATTTACAATCCTCAAAATGCTTCCGTGTCAGAAGTGATAAACAGTTTGTTCGATCTTATGGAAACCAATTCTTCCGGAAGCGGAACGACCATAAGTCAGTTTCAAAACGGTTTGCAACAATACGTGCAGTCCAAAAACAGAACAATCGAGTTCGAAAGCGTCAAAAACGGAAGTTTTTCGGTAGGAGAAACAACGGCGTCAATCAGCGAACAAATTCCCGTTGTAATTTTCGTGTCGGGATATGCGTTGGTTGACCAAGACGGAATAACGTCAAGTGGCAATACCGATACTTTTGCAAAAAAAATATACGGCGGTGCTCACACAATGGTGGTAAGCGGCATAAAAACCATTACCTACTACAATCAGTACAATGTTGTTGTCAGTCAAAAAATCTTGCTGAGAGTTTCCGACGGTTTCTCTTCCGGTTCCACCAAATATGTGATGGTGTACGGGTTCGGAAATATCGATAACGCCTATTCTGTCAATATATATTAAGGGGCAACATGAAAAATATTAAAAATATTAAAAAAGAAATAAAACAAATTGCCGAAAAAGAAACGCCGCAATTTCAATCGTGGTTGCAACAAAACAATCAGCGTGTCAACGACCAATTAAACGGTGCGCCGTTTCGTAGCCAAACCGTTACAAAACCCAATCGTCTTGCAAAATGGGCAATCGCCTGCGCCTGCATGCTGATTTTTGTTGTAGTTTCTCTTCCTTTTGTGCTGAAAACTACGCAAACGCCCGGTTCTCCTACATATGAGAATTCGGAAGTGTGGGGACTTTTAATAGATGATGAAAAGTCCTACGAGTATTTGCACAGCATCGGCTGTAACTTAACATTAACGTACCTCAACGGACACGAATCGTATACGCAAGATAATGAGCTTGTACTTGCGAATATTAGAGGTCATTACGAAATTGTCGGCGATTACTACATATTCAATTTTACTTTTCTTTTGAATGACGCCTATCCGTTTGCGAAAGAGAGTTACGAAAGTCTTACAGAAAAGGTTGTTGTCGGCGATTACACGATTTATTACGGCGAAGGAAAAGCTAGTTTGCTGAAAGCAGCCTACCTTTTGAAAATTCAGTACAAAGGCAATGTATGTTACCTGCATGTGGATTGTTTCGAGCACAGTTTGGAAAGCCTGATTGCCTTGCTTACAAATACTCAAAACTGAAAGGAGGGGAAATGATGAAAAGAATTTTGGCAATTTTATGCAGTGTAATTCTTGTCGTTACCTGTTGTGTGATGGTGGGGTGCGACGACAAGGAAACCTATGAAATGTCCCTCATGGTGCACTGTGCTTCTGCCCTTGACGAAACAAATGCGAACGATGTCTATTATGTGGTGTACAATAGCGAAAACGATACTTTTAATATGCAAATGTTCGGTGTATCCAAAAAATACTTCACGCTGGCAGAAGTGCGTGTTGACGGGTTCAAGTATTGTAAAGATTACATCTATTTGGACCAGTGGCATCCCTTAAACGATTTTTACGACATCAAACTTGGGGGTAGTTGGTGGCATGACGGTTTACAACGCTCACTTTATCCAGAAGGCAATTCTTTTTGTATAGATAGGGCTGGATATTATGAAATGCAGTGGACGCTAACTCCGAAGGATGCTGATTTGCAAAAAATTGCAAGTCGAGAAATTTGGCTGTATGTTTATGTGTATGATTAGGAGGCAACCATGAAAAAAATTTTAGCGATGCTTATACTCATCTTACTGTTAGTTTCATGTTTTGCGTTTGTAGGCTGCAATCCCAAACAAGAGATGGTAGTTGCAATTTACTTCCCGTACAAAGCGGAACCGTATTCCAACCAGGAATATATGCACATTTATTATGGTGTAGATGAGGATGTTCGTGAAATATATGTCGACAGCGCAGAGCTTCGCAGCGTTCCGTTGTTAGGATATTTAACTGTGGATGAAGATCCCGTTTCGCAACATTGGCAACAGACAGGATATTGGCTTTTGGACGAAGAGCCTTCGCCGACACATTGGCATGTAATTGATGATGAATGTGTGAAACTGAGCGGAACCTACACAAGGGACAACAAAACGCTGGAAATCGGACCGTCGTATGTAAATGGTAAGTATGCGTTTATATTATGTCAAGCAGGTGTCTACGAGTTGACATTCGAAATAAATCCTGACAATGCAAATATTAAACCCCGTACAATAAAGTTGATAGTTTACTTAAACTCTAAACCGTAAACGCAAGTGCAAAGCGACAAAAAATGAAACACAAAGGGGGAATACAGATGAAAACATTAAAACCATTAACCTTTGCTAAAATAATAACTGTTTTAGTAATTGCGACATTGTTGATTGGCTCCGTGTCGATGCTTTGTGCGGTTGCTTTTGCTGACGGCAACTCGTCATACACGGTAGAGCAGTACACAAACAGCGACTATTTGTTGTTGGACAACGGCACGGAATCAACAAACATGACTATTCAAACTTTTGCAAAAAGTTTGAAAAATGCTCCTACGGGTACTAACGCGGATGACATTACAATGGTTATTCCTGCTGCGTATTTGGAAACTGATGCAAATCAGGATTTCTACTATTGCGGAAAGGAATACGGATTTTTCCTTTCCAAAAAGAATGATATCTACGATCTTTTGCTTATAGATTTTGTATTTGAATTTGATGGCGAACAAACACCGGAAAATCAATATAAAATTCAAATCAAACCCATTTTGCAAACATCGCTCAAACGCACGGGAACTGCAGGAAATTACAGTTGGGAAACGGTCTACACGGGATATGCGTATTACGTTGCAAATCCTGCTTTTGCGACTTCTTTATTGAATGAAAACGCCTTAAATTACGGTGATGCAGGCTACAATAAGCAAACGGATGAAGGTTTAATAATTCAACAATCCTATTTGAATTACGGAGTCGTTCAATACAGAACAGAGGGAGATTTGATTTCTGATGTATACGAATTAGTATCAACTTTATATGCTGATATAAAGGTTGATGTAGCTTTTGCCGTAGCAGATTATTTTGCATTAGGAATACCCAGCGCAATTAAAACTCGTTTGGAATATATGCACGCAATAGGTAGCGGTATATGGCAAATAGTAAAGGATGGCGGAGATGTAACAATTGAAAGTAATATAAACAATCTGCTATTGACGGAACAATCAAAAACATCTCAAAAATTAAATGACGACTTGCCGGCATATTCACGAACGATTTTGGCTGATATTCAAGGGGAAACAATACTTTCTGATGATGGATCATATATGGAGTTAATTGTTCTTTTGAACGACACAAATTATCGAAGCAGGTTGTTTCAAGTATGCAATTTTGAAATTGTAAAGAAAAATTTGATGTATGACACGCCGGAATACGTGGAAGAAATGAATTCCGACGGCGAATACGAAAAATTGGTATTGAGTTTCAACAAGCAGCGCATTCTGTTCGATGATTTTCAAATAACTCCGGAATTTGAAGAAGATTGTTTTACTGCAGAAGGATCGGAGGTTTCATCGTATCTTTTGCCGCAAGGAAATCAAACAACGACATTTACTCCGGAATATTCCGGAGAGTATTCCTTTGTGTTTCCGTCAAATATTTCGGCTACAGTTGACGGTTCGGCATTGAGCAGCGGCGAGTCGGTGTTTCTAACGGGGGGTGAAGAACATTTATTGTTACTAACAAACCCCGATGAAGAAAACAGTTTTATGTTTGAGGTGGCTTGTGAATTGCAATCGTCTATTGACTGGGGTACAGATTCGTTGGTCGTCCCTGCCCAACAAAAAGTTATCTACAGCTTTCTTCCATTAAGTACAGGACACTATTTTCTAGAATTTAACAATTCGAACATACAGCTGTTGAACACGACAGAAATAGAAGACGATACCTATTATCTGCATGTGGAAGATGGACAGTTGCTGTATTTGGTATTGGAAAACACGGCAACCATTCCCGAAAACGTAACGGTAACGACCTACGAACCGCCGGAAATTGAAGCCATTGATATTTTGCCAAGCGGTTACAGCGTTTACAGTTTCACAAACGAACATGAAGAAACGCTGACATTTGAATTAAATATCGAAAACTGGCAAGCAGGTTACATATTGCATATTGTAAATATTGAAAACGAATCGATAGGAACTCAGGTGGTTGGGCAAAATACAACGTTTTTTGTGCAACTTGCTCACAATGAAACATGCTTTATCAAATCGTCGATGCCTACGCAAGTTGACTGTACAATAGGGATCTCCAATGATCAGTTGAAATGGAAAATAAACGGGCAATATCTGGCGACCAATAGCGTTTCTTTGGCAAGAGGTGAAACTCATGCTATTTCGCTGGTAGTGGTGCTTTCGGACGGTACCGAGATAAACAGCGGTACAGCATTTGTACCTGCTCCAACATCTGAAAACTTCAGTTTGTCCAGTAGTCAAATAGAAATAGAATTTGGATATTCAATCGGGTCAAAACTTTATATCTACCCTGTTTATGCGCCACAATATTTATTGACGGTTACGATTATTAAGGGAAAAGAAGGCACAATAACATTCGACAAGCAAGGTGGTAACGGAGGTACATCTTCTGTCTATGCTTATTATGGAAATTTGTTTCCGTCAGCCTATGCTCCAATAAAACTCGGTTATGACTTCAAGGGGTATTTCAGCGAGCCTGAAGGGGAAGGCATACAGTACTATGATGAATCGATGATGCCTGTTGCTACAAGTAATTTTGTTAATAATGGCACGATTTATGCTCATTGGGAGGCTGTGTATTATACAGTAACATTTGCTTATTGGTCCAATGGTATTAGCAAACAATTTCAGGTACTGAAGGACCATGCGTTGCCATTCGGTGAGGATGAGGGATATCGTTATGCTCCTAAAAATGAAGGTTATGCTTTTGCAGGCTATTACAGCCAGCCAAACGGTTTAGGAACAAAGTACTATGAGATGCAGGTGCTGAGTGATTCGCAAGCGGCAAATATTTACGGAACCGATTATTATTATGTGGAGATGATGGTTCCAATCGAAGGTATTAATGTAACGCGAAATTTGACTTTGTATGCATATTGGGAACCGCTAACTTGCCAATATTTAATCCCGTGCTATGATCAGGCTACTTCAGACCGTATAGGTACTATTTCTACTACTATTTCATATAATGGACCGTGCATAATTAATCAATCCGACATCAACATAGAAGGGTACAGTTTCAACTATTATATGGTTGACTTTGAACAACTCAACTCGCTGAGTGGTGAAACTTTTATTTTAAGAAGAAGTACAGCAGATGGAGAAATTGTACCGACCAAGGATATAGGTGCATTTTACACTAAAGCATGCGTTGCTGCAGGCTCGCTGATAACTTTGGCAGACGGCACGCAAGTTGCAGTTGAAAATTTGACAGGCGACGAAATGCTTTTGGTCTGGAATTTGTCCACGGGTACTTTTGATGCCGCGCCGATTCTATTTATCGATAGCGATTCTGAACAAATGTACGAGGTTGTGCATTTAACTTTTTCGGATGGAACGGTTGTAAATGTAATTAGCGAGCATGCTTTTTGGGACATTGACCTGAACAAATACGTTTATTTGAGAAAAGATGCTCAGCAATACATAGGTCATTGGTTTAGCAAACAAACTGCCGATGAAAATGGTAATTTGATTTCAACTAGTGTTAAGCTTGTTAATGTAGGAGTAACAATGGAGTACACTTCTGCGTGGAGCCCCGTTACATACGGTCATTTGTGTTACTATGTCAACGGAATGTTGTCCATGCCGGGAGGAATCACAGGACTGTTCAATATTTTTGAGGTAGACAGTGAAACTATGATGTACGATGCAGAGCAAATGGCTGCAGATATAAGTCAATACGGACTTTTTACTTACGAAGAGTTTGCCGAGATAATACCTGTTTCGCAAGAAGTGTTCGATGCATTTAATGCTAAATATTTCAAAGTCGCTATCGGCAAAGGTTTGATAGATATGGAAGGCATAGCGAAATTGGCTGCAGATTATGCTGAGTTCTTTTAAAGTGTTGATTACAGACATATTTTAGCGGTAGTTTGCTATTTAGCTTAATTTTTGTGGTATGTCTAGATCACTCCAAGTGTTGCAGTAAATCTTACTAGCAACACTTGGAGGTTTCACAAAGAATTGAAAAAGTAGGTAAAGAGTGATTTGGTGAAAACAGTTATTCTAGTAAACTTGATTTAATGGGTTCTTAACTTATTAAAAAATAAGTTTATACAAACAAACTAAGTTTATCCAAATAAACTTAATAATTAAAGACGAAGTTGTCTAACATGAAATTTGGGGGAATATTCAATGCGGTTTTGCTCCTAAATTTTAACAAGGACAACTCAAAGGAGGTATTTATCTACGGGCAACGATTTAAAAACAGCTAAACAATATGAAAAGGTGTTTAGATTAATATCTCAAAATATTGTTGAATAATTTAATTTGGATACGGCATCGTTGACCCCGAATTCTATTGAACATGTGTACTAAAGACTTAGATTGGTGTTGTACGTATATCTGGGATGACAGATAGCTACGCAAAAGAAGTTTATCAGGTGCTTAGATGAATAGGATAGTTTGTCTAAATAATTTTATGATTTAAAATTATCTTCACAGTCGTTTCGCGATTCAATCTGACGTCTAATTTTAGACACAAAAAAATCAATAGTATTAATTTCGAGAATGATTGCAATATCATGCATGATCTCGGTCGGAAAAACAATTCGGTCGGGACAAGTTGAACAAAATCGGTCTTATTCCGCATTGTTCAAGTAATACGCGCTCCAAAATGGTGTTGCAACTTATTCAAAAGCAGCCGCTGCAAGTTGTTTGCAGCGGCTGTTGATTTGTCAGACCGTTATTTTTTGTTGCTGACTTCCTTTTCTCAAACCGAACATTGCCTTGGCGTACAATCTTTACAATATGGGCGATATTTGTATTAAATAAGGTAATTTATTGCAAATAAAAATTTTGCTATTCGTCAAAGTTTTTCACGTATTTTCTGCAACGTAATTGTGCTTTACAATGTGGGCAACGTCGGTATTAAATGAGGTAATTTATTGCAAAAAAGTTTCTGTTTATCAAAGTTTTTCACGTATTTTCTTTCGCTTATCTGTGCATTGGTACTTACAGCCTTTGAAATGCTTGACAAATTTTACGGAAAGTAGTATTTTTGTACTTAGTCTTTTGAAATAACGGAGAATTTATATATGGTAAAAAAGCATCTTTCGTTAATTATCACCTGCGTAGTGCTTGCCGTGGCGTTTGTTTTGGGCGGATGCATTCTCATTACGCCTGCTCCCTCGGCAGACACACAGGGATTCAGTGCACAAAACGCTCTTTCCTACTTGCAGGAAATTGCCAAACAACCGCATTCCGTGTTTGACACAGAGGCGCACGAAAATGTCCGTCTGTACATAAAGCAAACGCTGACAGACATGGGGCTTAATGTGGAAGAACACAATTGGGCCAAGGAAGACCTCGACTACATGGGTGCCCTCAACTCGGACAACACTCTCGACAAAACAAAGCCCATCACCTACGACATCAAAAATCTGTGGGTAACAATACCTGGCAAAAGTCAAACGGGCGTGTTGCTGATGGCTCACTACGATTCCCGTGGACACAGCGCCCGTGCAGGCGAACTCGGCAATTCCTACGGGGCTGCGGACGACGGTTTCGGCGTAGTAACGTTGCTGGAAATTGCCCGTCTTTATTCGCAGGTGCCTTCCGATCAGTTGGAAACAAGCATCTACATTTGTTTCACCGATGCCGAAGAAACGGGCATGTACGGTTCCTTGCAGGAATCTCTTACAAACGAGATTGTCAAGAACAACGTGAATTTTGTAATAAACGTTGAGGCTCGTGGCGTTGCAGGCCCTGCGTACATGTTTGAAACTAGCAAAAACAACATAAAAGTAGTGGATTTGTACGCCAAAGCCAACCTTCCCATGACCTATTCCGTGGCAACTGCGGTGTACTCGGTAATGACCAACTTCACCGACTTCACTTCCATGCTGGATATCGGCAAACAGGGCATCAACTTTTCCACTTTGGACAACATCAACTACTATCATGTGCCGTCGGACAACCTTTCCAACATCAGCACAAGCAGCATGCAGCATTACGGCTCGCAAATAATGCCCATTTTGAAGGAATACACGTCCAACGCCAAGTATGCCGACATCAACTACTTCGATGCAACGCAGGACGCAGTGTTTTTCAACGTTTTGCCAGGTGTTTTGGCACGCTATTCCGAAACGGCGGCGATTGTGTTCACTCTGTTGGGTATTGCGGTGTTCGCCGTGGCGCTTGTTTTCATGATTATCAGGAGAAAAATAAGCGCAAAACGCTTTGGCGTGGCAATGGCGGTTGTGCTTGCTTCTGTGGTGGGTGCCGCTCTTGTGGGATTTGTCATTTCCTACCTTACGGCGCTAATCGTGGGCAATCCGTGGAATCTCACCTACCTGCGTGTTAACGGTGCAGGTGTACCCTTTGCCCTCACTTTCATTTTGGTGCTTGCAGGCGAATTGCTGTTCTGCTTCAAAAAAATCGGAAAATCGCAAACTTCCGCAACGGAATATCTGACGGCGGGCGTTGCGTGGAATCTTCTGTTTGCAACCGTTACCACGTTTGCCCTTGCAGGGGCGTCTTTCCTGTTTTTCTGGCCTGCGTTGCTGGGCGCAGTGGTGTTGCTTGTGAGAGCGTTTACGGAAAACGGCATTGCAAGCCATGTGCTTTGCTCGGTAACAAACGCAATTGCGTTGCTCATTTTCGTTCCGTTGCTGTATTCGTTGTTTATTGCAGTAACTGCGGGCGGATTGCTGGCGTTGGCGTTGCTGTTTGCCTTTGCACTTTCGGTGGTGTTGCCTGCGTCCTTCTTGCAGTCCGACATTGTTTTGCCTTTCAAAGAGCACAAAACTGCCGAGGCAAACGCCTGAAAACATGCCCGTCAGGCAATGGTTCAAAGGTCATTTGCACAACGCAAAACACAGGCAAGACTAATTAAACTTAAAAACAAGTCTTTTCACAAAAAAACCGCACATCAAGTTGCGGTTTTTTTTGTTGTAAATAGATAATGTATTGAAATCATGAGTAATTTGTGATATATTATAAAAAAAGCAAATGGGTAAAGTTATGTTTTACATCAAACAACCAGTAGAGCAAAGGAAACAATATAAAGAGATGCTTGGAATTATTGGGAAATTAACAAGATTGTTTTCCGATAATGCATGCCCTTATTTGCCATATCGTGTTCAAGAAAATGTGTTTTGTAAGTATTTTTTAGCAGAAAATATATCTAGAAGCGATTGTTCTGCTGATGCGAAAAAAGACAGAATAGGGATTGGTTTGAAAACTTGGATGGGCAATGATGACCAAAAGATTGCTGAATTTGACAGTCTAAGGGAGAAATTAAGCGTCTTGTCTGGTTTGGAACTTGCCAAAAAAGTTTCTGAATTTAGAAATGAACGTATCAGAATAACAAAAAATCTACATGGGGTAGAAGAGCTTATTTACCATATTGTAAAAAGAATACCACATGCAATGCAGATTTTAGAGCACTCTTTTGAATATATTGACGTAGAAAATATATCATTGATTGAAAACAGAGGCAATATAAATAATGTGTATTTTACAGATAGAAAACATGTTTACCATTTTAGTCTATCTAAAAATACATTATATATGATATTTGACCAAATGGTGTTGTTAGATTCATTCGAAGTCGAGATATTGGAAGATCCTTATGCTTTTTTGATGGGATTGTCTAATGATTTTGCAAGTCCAACAACGACAAATGAAGTCTTGGATTTTAGTAATAAAGCTTGTTTGCGTTTATATTCTGTTAAATCAAATGGAGAAAAATTTGTAGCTAAACAGAGTGGGTTGAACCAATGGAATGCGAATGGACGGAGAAGAGATCCCAATGAAATATACATACCCTTTCCGTCTGAAGATAGAAAACGGTATAAAGGCTTTTTCCCAAATAGAGATCAGCCTTTCACATTACATCTTCCTGATGGCAAAACTATATCAGCTAAAGTTTGTCAGCAGGACAGTAAGGCGATAATGAGCAATCCAAACAAAGTTTTGGGAGAATGGTTGTTGCGTAAAGTTTTTGAGTTGCCTGAATGGAAAATAGTAACATATGAAATGCTCGAAGTTTTTGGAATAGATAGCGTGATTTTTACTAAATTGGACGAATTGGAATATTCTGTTGACTTTGCCGAATTGGGAACTTATGAAAAATTTGTGTCAAATCAAAATGACGAATAAAAAAAGTGCATTTCAAGTAAATGCACTTTATTCTATAGCATCTTTGATTGCTTCAGCAATTCTTTGAATTACAGTTACAACTACCGAGTTTCCAGCTTGTTTGTACAAAGCACTATTGCTAAGTTTATCAGGCAAAATAAAATCAGCTGGAAAGCCTTGTAAGTTGAAACATTCTCTTGGCGTGAGTTTTCTAATATTTCCATCTATTGTTTTAATTAAAGGAACATTATGCCCGCCCATTCCCATGTTTGCTGTTAATGTTGGACACAATCCGCTTTTATTCTCTCGGACGTAAATTCTTCGCCATTGATAACAAGTGTTTGTTTTGGTAATATCTGCGACAAGTTTATCGAAAAAAATACATTTAGGCGTGTAGTAATACTTATCTTCTTGCTTGTTCTCAAAATCTATGCAATCTGATAATTTTCTAGTTAGTGGAATTGGCTTGATTTCCTTAAATTTATCAAATTGACATTTGTTTCTAAAACAAACAATATAAATACGTTCTCTAGACTGAGGTATATTTCCGTACTTGCAGGCGTTTAACACGAAATATTTTATATAATAACCTAACTCTTTCAATGTGTTGCTTATTACGGAGAAAGTTTTTCCGTTGTCGTGCGAAACAAGATTTTTTACGTTTTCTAGGAAAATAACATTTGGCTTTTTTTCGCGTATTATACGAGCTAATTCGAAAAACAAATTTCCCCTGCCTTTCTCATCGTTAAAACCTTGTCTGTATCCTGCAACAGAAAAAGCCTGACACGGAAATCCTGCTAACAAAATATCAAAGTCTGGAATATCGGTTTTTTCATTTAATTGTCGAATATCCTTTAACGAAAATTCAACGTCAGGATAATTAGACTTAAACGTAATAGAGGCATTTAAGTCAAATTCGTTGGCAAAAATAGTCTTAAATCCGGCAAGTTGAAAGCCTTTGTCAATTCCGCCGACGCCGGCAAAAAATGATGCACAGTTCAAACTCATAATTTTCTCCGCATTTGTATTTGAACAAATTACTTTTAACATTATACCACAAACTATGGTTAAAAATCAATCTGTTGTGAAGTTTATTGTTCGGCTTACTAAAATAAACTTTTCTTGTCAAGGCGAAAACCCTTTTGGGGCAGACTGTTGACAAATTCGGGGAAAAGCAATATAATGTAGGCACAATAAAATTTTAAGGAGTGTTACCATGAAAAGAATTGTTACATTGAACACCCGTAACCTCGAAGAAAGCAAACAAAACGGCGGTTGCGGAGAATGCCAGACTTCCTGCCAATCCGCTTGCAAAACCTCTTGCGGTGTTGCTAACCAAAAGTGCGAAAAAACGGATAAATAACGTAATTTTTCATTTGGAGTAAGCCACTCGGGAGTTTCCCGAGTGGTATTTAACTGTTATGGTACATACATTTACACAATGCGGCTACAACATTGCCGTGGATACAGCCAGCGGTTCCGTTCACGTTGTGGACGAAATTGCTTTGGACGTAATAAACAATTTTGAACATATCAACGAAGCCAAAACCGTTTCGGAAATTGCCCAAAGACACGGAGTAACGGAAAAGGACATTGAAGAGTGCATTGCCGACGTGCAAACTCTTGTTGAGGAAGGCACTCTTTTTTCCGAGGACAAATTCCGCCCCGACGTGGACAAACTTGCCAAACGTTCCACCGTGGTGAAGGCGTTGTGTCTGCATGTGGCGCACACCTGCAACCTCAACTGCGAGTACTGTTTTGCGGCGCAGGGCAAGTACCACGGCGAAAGGGAACTGATGTCCTTTGACGTGGGCAAACGTGCGTTGGATTTTCTGGTGGAAAATTCCGGCACAAGGCACAATCTTGAAGTGGACTTTTTCGGCGGAGAACCGCTGATGAGCTGGCAGGTGGTAAAAGACCTTGTTGCCTATGCCCGAAGCATAGAAAAACAGCACAACAAACACTTCCGATTTACCCTTACCACCAACGGAATGTTGGTAAACGACGAAGTAATCGACTTTTGCAACAAAGAGATGGACAACGTGGTGTTGAGCCTTGACGGACGCAAGGAGGTCAACGACCGTTTCCGCAAGACGGTGTCGGGAGTGGGCAGTTTCGATGTTATTGTGCCAAAGTTTGTCAAATTTGCAAAAGCCAGGGGCAACAGGGAATACTACATGCGAGGCACTTTCACCCATTTCAACCCCGACTTTATGAAGGATATCGACGTAATGCTCGCCCTGGGTTTTGACAGACTCAGCATGGAACCGGTGGTGTGCGAACCAAATTCCCCCTATGCGCTGACGGAGGAGGACAAAAAAATTGTCTGCCGTCAGTACGAATTGCTTGCCGAAAAGATGATTGCCCGTCGCAAAGAGGGCAAACCCTTTGTTTTCTACCATTACATGCTGGATTTGCAACACGGTCCCTGTATTTACAAGCGTATTTCGGGGTGCGGTTCCGGCACGGAATACATGGCGGTAACGCCCAAAGGCGATTTCTACCCCTGCCACCAATTTGTAGGGGATGAAAAGTACCTCATGGGAAACGTGTACGACGGAGTTACCAACACGGCAGTGAGGGACAACTTCAAAAAATGCAACGTGTATTCCCGCAAGGAATGCGACGACTGTTGGGCAAGGTTGTACTGTTCCGGCGGCTGTGCAGCCAATTCCTACCATGCTACAGGAAACATAAACGGCGTTTATGCCTACGGTTGCGACCTTTTCCGCAAACGTATGGAATGTGCTTTGGCTGTTGCCGCTTCCCAAGCGTTGGACAAATAAGTTTTGCAAAAACTCTTCCCTTTTCAGCGGAAGAGTTTTTTTGTTGCAAAAGATTTTTGCTACCGTATCACAAAAATTGCTACAAAAGGAGTGTGTTGCGAGGCAAAAACACCGTTACGTAAACAGATTTTTAAAGGCATGATTCCTTTTGCGCAAACGTCGTGAAAACCGCCCGTGGGTGAGAGTTATTCGGGGTGCTTCAAATTTGCCGAAAAACAGGCAGTTGTTTACGTACGTGCGTGCTTTCCGCCTGAAACGGCATTTTGCACAAAGAAAAGCAGGGCAAACGGCAGTGCAAACACGTTTTTTGCGTTGCATTTGGCTGTTTGGCGGAAAAATTTTGGGCAACGGTAAAACTGACGTCTTCGGGCAACATTCTCAGCAATGCAAAAGTTTCATTTTGTTTTTGTCCAAATGGTGTTTTGCCCGAGTGTTTTTCTTCCCGTTTCCTTTTAGGCGTAACGCTTGTTTTTTGACGTAAATTACATTATAATATTAAACAAAGTTTGCAATTACACTGCACATTGAAAAAAGCAGGGCGGAGGATACGGTGAAAAAGGGACTTTTGCAAATGTTGGAAGAATTTTCCAAACAGGACGTGCTGGCAATGCACATGCCGGGACACAAAAGGAAAACGGAAAAATTTCCCTATCTTGCCGAGTTGGCGGGAGCGTTGGACATCACGGAAATTGAGGGGTTCGACAATTTGCACGATGCGCACGGGGCTATCAAGGACATTTGCGACAGAGCGTCGGCTTTGTGGCAAAGCAAACGCACCTTTTTGTCGGTAAACGGCAGTACGGGGGCGCTTTTTGCCGCTCTTTCGTGTTGCACCAAACCCAACGACAAAATTCTTGTGGCACGCAACGCCCACAAATCGCTGTGCAACGCCATCGAATTGTTGCGTTTGCAGGCTACGTGGCTGTACCCGTCGACGGAAAAGGACTTCGGAATTTGCCTTCACGTTGACGTTTCCGACGTGGAAAAAGCCTTTCAAAGTGAAAAGTACCGTGCCGTGGTGTTGACTTCCCCTACCTACGAGGGGGTAATCAGCGACGTTGAAAGCATTTCCCGCATTGCCCATGCCAACGGCGCCGTGGTGATAGTGGACGGAGCGCACGGGGCGCATCTCGATTTGTCCCCGTGTTTTCCGCCAAGCGGAACAATAAACAATGCCGACCTTGCAGTGTGCGGATTGCACAAAACACTGCCTGCGCTTACGCAAACGGCTGTGCTGCATCTGTACGGCGAGCAAATACCTGCGGAGGACGTAGCCCGTGCCATGTCGGTGTTTGTAACCAGCAGTCCGTCCTACATTCTTATGAGTTCCGTGGACGGCATGACGAAATATTTGCAAACCGAAGGCAAGCAGGCGTTTGAAGAGTTTTGTTTTCATCTCAACAACTTTCGCCAACAGGCACAACGCTTTCGCCACCTGAAACTGTACAACGGACAAAACGCCTTTGCCTACGATTTTTCCAAAATTTATGTCGACTGTTCCCACACGGACAAAAGCGGTTTTCAAATCAAAACTATTTTACGCAAACGCTACGCAATAGAAGCGGAGTACGCTTCGGCAAAGGGCGTGCTGCTCATTGCCACTCTTGCCGACGGCAAGAAGGAATTTGACAGACTGTTGCACGCACTTAACCAGATTGACAAGCAGTGTAACGCCTCTCAAAGTCCTTTCGTAAGCGATTGTCCGCCATGCGAGTGTGTGTGCCTGCCGTGGGAATTGTCGCCAAACACGCAAATTTTGCCCTTTGGCGAGGCTGTCGGTAAAACTTGCGCACAAACGGTGTGGGTGTATCCGCCGGCAGTGCCGCTGCTGTTGAAGGGCGAACGCATTTCCCGACAGTGTGCGGATTTTGTGGCGGAAACGTTGCGTTGCGGAGGCACCGTAAGCGCCGACGGCGACATTGAGCAAGGGTTTGTCAAAGTCGTTGCAGACTGACGTGTTTTATTGTTTCGGCAAGCAGTAGTGTGTCAGAAACGCCGCTGTGGTAATTGTTTTTGCAAACAAATTTTCCTTCGGTATAAAATCAAACAACGTGGCAAAAGGGTTGCTTTCAAAGCCGCCCTTTTTTCTGTCGTTTTTTTTGTTTTGCGGAAAGGTTTTTCCGTCACGGTGTAAAGAAAACGGAACGTTGCAAATGTTTTCGATGCGTTTCGGTGTGTGTCTTTGCAAGTGCAACAAGCATTTGTTTGCGTTTGGTAATGTGAATTTGTGCAAATGCAAGCGTGATTTGTGTTGCGGGAAATGATAGCGCAAAAAAAGAGCAGGTACTCTTTCGAATACCTGCCCTTAATGCAAGTGAGATTATGCTCCGTAGAACCAACCTACCGTGCCACCGCTCAAAGAGGTGTTTGCGCAAGCGATGAAGGTCATGATCATTGCGTTTACAAGACCTGCAAGCCAAGCGTTTCCTGTGCGGGTGTACATTCTTCTTGCAACAACCGTAGCAACGGCAACGCAAGGAATGATGGGGTAGCAAGCGATGAAGAACAGTTTGTTAGCACTGTCGATCATAGCGCCTGTGTTGATGAAGTAGGAGTTCTGAATCCAGAACAGCAACATAATGCCGATAACGTTGAAGAACACGTTGATAGCGATTGTAGCCCATTCGGGAAGGTCTTTCACACGGTAGTTCTGGCTGAATGCAGCGGATACCATGTAGAAGATGAAGAACAAGGGAACGTACTTCATGTAAGATACAATACGTACGAAACTGAATGTTCTGATGTCGAATGTCCAGATACGGAAGTCAACAACTGCAATTGCCCACAGGAAGTTAACAACGCCGTAGAACATAGCCACGAGGATAACTGCCAACAGGATGGTCTTCAAAACGTTTTGCCAACTTCTGATTTGGAAGCCTGCAAACGGATGTTCGTCGTGCAAAGCGGCTTCGTCGCCGTACACGAACACGTTGATGCAGTGGTTGATAATCCAAATAATTGCCGTTACGGCAACTGCAAATGCAGCGCAGCAAATTCCCCAGAAAGCGATGGGGCCGATGTTAGCGTAGATGTAACCTTCGCTTCCCTGGAACAGAGAATTGAATCCCGTTCTGGCCATCCAGCGGTCGCCTGCCGATACGTTTTGCAAGCTGTAAGCGCCGAACCAAGCGGTAAGAATTCCGCCAATCCAGTAGGAAACGTGCTTACGGGGCTTTTTAAGAAGCAACGGAGCCTCTGCAACTTCGCCCTTCAAGGATGCGAACGCCTTTGTCTTCAAAAGCATATCCGTTACGGGGAAGAGCAATCCGAACAAACCGAGGAAGCCGAGAAGAGCGAAACCTTCTTTCATCCACCATGTCTGGTTTGTGGGAGCCTTGTAGTTGTAGCCTTCAACATTGCCGAATGCATTGTAGAAGAAGTCGATTACGTGAGCGGCAGTAAGCACGGAGAAGTGGTTCATGGGGTGAGTTTCACGTGCTTCGTAAACAACACGGAGGCTGTTTGTAGCGGAAGCAAGTTGTTGTCCCTTCGTTGCAACGCTTGCAAGTTTTCCTTTTGCGTCGGGTTGAGCGATAAGTTTGCCGTTTGCGTAAACACCGCCGTTAACCGTTGTCCAATCTTCATCTGCTGTGGGGGCAACGCCTCTCGTGAAGGTGAATGCCTGGCTGGATTGCAGGTAGAAGGTGGAGTTTCCACGTGTGGTGTAGTTGTAGTATTGGGTGCCGGGACGGAATTTGTCTTCAGCGGTAACCTTTACATATTCATCACCCTTCTTCACGTAGTAGTTGGTGTAGTTGAGTTCCGTTACGCTGTCTTTGTTAACTGCAACGTAGGCGGGTTCCTTCAATGTGGACGAATAGAAGAATTCGTCGGAGGAAGCCTTTACGTTACCGACTGCAATTACGTTACTTCCGATGTAGGATGCGGAAGGAGCGTTGTTGGCTTGCGTCAATGCTGCGGAGATGATACCCATGTGGTATCCTGCTTTGTAGGAAGCGTCTGTTTTTGCTTCGTAACGTGTTCCGCCTGCGCTGAAAGCAGCATTGTCGATACCGTCTATCTGCAGTGCGCCGTTTGTTGCAGAACCGCCCATGGAGTGACCGGAAACTGCAATCTTGCCTTTGTCAACGCCGGGCAGGTTGTACAGGTATTTTGCAGCCTGCAACATGGGAAGTCCGTAGGGACTGTCGGAAGCGTTGGTGTTGTGTCCGTGAGCGGCACGGTCGATAACCAACACGAAGTATCCACGTCTTACCATTTCGATGGCGTTTTGAAGTTGCATTTCACGGTTGTTGTACAAGCCGTGTGTAAACACAACTGCGGGAGCGGGGTTTTCCGCCGATGCCTTTTTGGGGGTGAACAGAATACCGGAAGTAACAACGCCGGAAACGGTGTAGTTAGTTTCAACTCCGGTATCGGTGGGGGTCAACGTAATTGTGCCACTGTTTCTGGCATTACGAAGATCTTCCACTTTGGCGGAAAAACCGCCGGTCTGGATAAGGGCGCCGAAAAACGTAGCGATAATAATGAGTACAAGGCAGATAGCCAGCATTATTACCGGACGTTTATTGGAATCCTTGCCAAACAAGTTTTGCAGTTTGGATTTGTCCATATGTAGTCCTCCTTAAATTTTTTGTCGCAAACGCTTCTACGGCGATTGCGTAACTGCCGAAAAATTTTTACTGCGCAACGGTAAATTGTTTTTCAATTCCGTCATACGCTTTTTTATTCAAACTTAAAGGAAACTTAATAAATTACTGTCAGTATATCAATTTGCAAATACCAATGTCAATATCAAAAGTAAAATTTTTTTGTTTTTTGTAGTTTTTTTTTGCTTTTTGCAACCTCTTGTAAACACAATGCAAGCCTACGCCTCTGGTTTGTTATATGTTTGCCCCTCGCCAATAATGAAAGACGCAGAAAAAAAACAACGGTCATCGAAAATATTTCCGTTAAATCGCCTTTTTGCGACAAAATTTATTTGTTTCGTACCAACCTTTCGGCACATAAAAAACGCTTTGATGGCACAAAAAAACGCCTTCCGTTGCGGAAGACGTTGTGTGCCCTGTTTGTTTGCGTTACTTTTTTTCGTTTACGGGCGAATCGCAGTAGGGGCAGCGTGGCGAAGATTTTGTGTACAAAAATTTTGCTCCGCAGTGGGGACATTCCGCTGCGTACTGTTTTTGCCCCAACGGGTCGTTTTCATTGAGAATAAGGGTGTCGCCGTCACGTTTTATGCCCACAAAGTACCCTTTTTTGAAACACACGTCCAGTTTGTCCCTTACTTCCTTTTCCGAAAGGGAAAATTGCGAAGCAAGTTCGTTCACCGTGTGCAAATTTTCATTCACAACTGCGCTGACAAGCCGTTCCAGCGTCTTTGTGTTGCCGTATCCGACCCATGCAATGGGCATTCCGTAAAAACCTGCCGCCGTAAAGGCAATACCGATTGCCATCACAACCCAGATTTCGTTACTTGCACCAAGCACAATGGACGGAATCCCCACCACAAACATTATGGTAAGAGTGATGGAAACAATAAATTTTTTGCGAAGATCCTTGTTTATGGCATCCATGAAAAAACACCTCCGTTAAAAGTATAAGCAAACGGCACGGTTTTGTCAACACGTGAAAATTGTTTTGAGCAGTATTGCCGTTGATATAAAAAATTTTTACGTTATTATTTCAAATTGTCCCTTTCGATTTTATCTGACACTGTTTTATCGAATTTGCAATTTGCGACAGAAAAACAAATAAGTATTATCTACTACACAATAAAAAAACAAAACAATAAGATTGACTTTGCAGGCGTAGTGCGGTTGCAGCGTAATGCGGTCGCAGGAGTCATTCGTTCAGTAAAAATAAATAGGTATTATCTACTAGACAATATAAAATAAATAATTATGATTTCAGTGCAGGCGTGATACTCAGAAAAAAACAGACATTATTTACTACACAATAAAAAAACAAAACAATATGATTGATATGCAGGCGTAGTGCGGTTACAGCGTAATGCGGTCGCATGAGTCATTAGTTCAGGAAAAACAAAGAGGTATTATCTACTAGACAATATATAATAAATCAATATGATTTCAGTGCAGGCGTAGTGCGGTTACAGCGTAATGCGGTTGCAGGAGTCATTCGTTCAGGAAAAATAAATAGGTATTATCTGCTAGACAATATAAAATAAATCAATATGATTTCAGTGCAGGCGTGATACTCAGGAAAAAACAGATTTTTTTTGCTACACTATAAAAAAACAATACAATATGTTTGACTTTGCAGGCTTAATGCGTAAATAAGAGAAATTGATCTTTCATTTGCGAATTTTGTCCCCAAGGTAATAACAAAATTTTACAAGTAATGTCTGAAAGCAGGCACGGCGTTGGAATTTCTCAAAACCCTCAACAAGGTACGGCAGAATTTGTTGTGCCTTTCGCTGGCGGAGCTAAGGGGATTCGAACCCCTGACCTTTTGAATGCCATTCAAACGCGCTACCAACTGCGCCATAACCCCAAGTTTTGTTTGCCGCATTATTGTACTACATTTTGAAAGCGTTGTCAACAATACAACGGCAGTTTGCACAAAACTTGTCGCAGAGGCAAGAGGAAAGCTCATTTGCGAAGGTGAAAAAGCACCACCGCTTGCCGAGATTATCTTTGCAAAAGCCCTGCAAGACAGGCGCGCTTTGCGCCTTTTGCAGGGCTTTGCGTTACGAAAAATTGCAAACGGTACTTATTTTTTGTGCCGGAAAGACTCTTGAGGTCAGTTTGGTTTTTCCGTTTACCACACCACGGGCAAGCCGTCGACGTAGTGCCAATAGCCATCTTCCACGGGCTGCTGCTCGCTGTAAAAATACACGTTTATACCTTCCGTGGCGTTGCCGTTTACGGTAACTTCGCTCCACTGCTGGGCGGTTCCGTAGTAGTAAATGCCTGTAAGTGAGGTGCAGCTGTCGAAAGCGTTTTCGGGAATATCGGTGACGTTTTCCAGCACTATACTCGTAAGGTGATCGTAGCCGGCAAAGGTATCGGCATGGAAATCTCCTTTCATTACTACCGTTTTCAGACTTGCAGGCATATGATCCATAGTGGGGTTGGTGCTGTCGTCATTTCCGAAAAGCGCACCCAGATAGAATACCCATTTGCTGGTACCTTGATTGACCAAGAGCCACTGCGCTTTGTACAACGTGATCGTTTCCAACGCCTTACAGCCGTAAAGTATACCCGCATAGACCTGCTGATAGCCTTTGTTTGAGAAGGCAATTTCTTTAAGGCCTGTACAGTTGCGGAATGCGTTGTCCTCGATAGTCAATGCTCCCTTGCCGTCGTCGCTGTTTTCCATAGTGACGGTGGTAAGCTCGGAGCACCCGCTGAAAGCGTAGGAGCCTATCGTCGTTATATTTTGCGGAATAACAATTTCCGTTACGTTGCTGCCGACGAAGGCGTAGTCCCCTATCCTATATACGTCTGCGGGAATGACGCACTGATTTACGCCGGCAATTACCTTAGTGCCCTCTATAAGGCAGTTGCTTTCGCTGCGGTAGACGGTGTTGCCCTGCGCGACGGTTATGGTTTCAAGGGAAGCACAGCCGCGAAATACCCCTACTCCGATACTTGTGACGGCGGCGGGAATAGCTATCGCCGTAAGCGAAGAACAATTCGCGAATGCGGAGTCGCCTATGGTTGTGACGCCGTCGGGAATGACGATATCCACAAGGCTCTTACAGCCGCTGAATCCGTCTATGCTCTGCAATTCGTCGGGCAGAGTAACGTACTTTATGTTTGCGCAGGTGTAGAAGAAACCGTCGGGCAAATCGGTGCCGCTGCTCAGCACCACCTCTACAAGGCTATTGGGCACGGAGGTGAATAAGTCGCTGAAACTACGGTCGCCCTCGACAGCCGCCTGCAAAGGCAACGTTATTTTTTGCAGCGTGCTGCCGCCGAAGGCATAGTTGCCCACGTAGGTCACGCCGTCGTGGATAGCTACGGTGTTAAAGTCGCCATATGCAAACGCCGCAAATTTCACTTCCGTTACCGACTGCGGAATTACAAGGTCAAGCACCCTATCGCCGTTGAGATACAGCGCTTCGCGCAGCGGGTTGGAAGCAAGATTGCTAAAGTTTATGCTGAGCCATGCCGTGAGGTCAGAAATATACACGTTCGTAAGGGGAGCGCACTCTCTGAATGCGTCCCTGCCCACGCTCTGCAAACCGTCGTGAACCGTTACTCCGGCAATGCTTGCGCCGTGGAAGGCGTACGGCTTTATTTCCGTAACCGTTTCGGGAATAACTATATCGCTAAGCAACGCGCCGTTTACGTACATATAGTGCGAATAAGTCAGCGGGTTTGCGGCGGAATTTGCAAATTCAACGTTGAACCATGCGTCGAAATCGGAAATATGCGTCTTTTCCAAAGCGTTGCTGCCAAAAAACGCCCATTCGCCCACAGAGGTGACGCCTTTACCTATATGTATGTCGGTGAGCGCAGAGCAGTTGTAGAAGGCTCTGCTGCCTATGCTTGTGACGCTGTCGGGCAGCACTATCTCCGTGATGCTTGCGCACCCCTCGAAGGCGCTGTCGGCTATTTCCTCGCCGCCGGTGATCGCCACTTTGCGCAGGCTTTGGGGAACGCTTCCGAAAATAATGCTGAAATTGGTGTATACGGTTGCGTCGGAGAAAACGCCGTTGCCCACGAAGGGAAGGGTTATGCTTTGCAACGCCTCGCAGCCTTCAAAAGCCCGACTGCCTATTCTTTGGACGTTGTCGGGGACGGTCACAGCCGTCAGAGCGGAACAATTTGCAAAGGCATCGTTACCTATCTCCGTCAAGCCGCTGCCCATAGCAACGGATTGCAACGAGGTACAGCCGTAAAACGCACTACTGCCCACCATGATTACGCTGTCGGGAATGACTATGGCGGAAAGCTCGTGGCGATTTATGAATGCGTAGTCACTTATCTCGGTGACGCTGCCGTCGGCGGGAATGACGCTTTGATTTGTACCGACAATAAGCGTTTTGCTTGCCGTTTTTATCAGACAGTTGCCGTCGCTGTGGTACGTGCCGTTTGCCGAAGCGACGTTTATTACGTTAAGACTGCCGCAGTTGTTGAAAGCATATGTTTTTATTTCCCTTACACCTCTGCCTATCTCCACCTGTTCCAAGGCGGTACAACCGCTGAAGGAACTGTAGCCCAAAGCCGTAACGCTGTCGGAGATGATGACCTGCAGCAGATCGGCGCAGTCTTGGAAGGCGTAGTTGCCAACGGCAGTAACGCTGTCGGAGAAGGTGACGCTTTGCATCTCGCCGTACATGAAGGCACGGGGGTATATTTCGTATTGAGAGATGAGCTCGCCGTCGTACGAATTGAATTGGTCGGGCAAAGTCAAATGGCTTTGATCTCCCCAATAATTCAGCAGATAACCTTTTTTCTCCGACTTGTTGTACATAAACCTGTAACCGTCGGAGGTGTCCGTAAGCCACGAACCGCCCTGCTGCGTGTACACGTTTTTGGCGTAGTATGCCACCTCGCCGTAGTCGGTGCTGCCCGGAACAAGCTCCAAGCTGCTGTTGTTGAATATTTCCACCAATTTGTAGCAGTTGTGGAAGGCCGCATTGCCAACGGAAGTAAGTTCTTCGGGAAGGGTGATGGCGCTAAGATTTTCGCAGTCAGAGAACGCTCCCATTCCTATGGACGCTCCGCCGGTAAGCACCACCGTGCTGAGGTTGCTCGGAATCCAATCGTCCTGACCGTTCCATTCGTTCGTCCCGAAAACGTGGCCGAGGAAGGTGTTTCCGCTGCCGTCGGAATATTCGCCCACGAAGGGAAGCGTAATTGCATGAATGTTGCAGTTTTGAAAAGTTCCGCGGCCCACGTAGTCCACCTTGGAGGGCACCACCACCTCCGTAAGCGCCGTATTGCAAAATGCCATTTCGCCTATTTCGGCAAGGTTTTGCGGCAAGGATACCTCGGCAAGGGCGGTACAGTTGTAAAAAGCGCAGTAGCCTATTTCCACGGCACGGTCGCCGCTTGGGAATTCTATGCTGGTCAACGACGTGCAACCCTCAAACGCCATATAGCCTATGTCAAGATCGGCACAGAGCGTCACTTCCGAAAGGTTGACGGCACCCCTGAATGCCTCTTTGGGCAAGGCGTCGCCGCTAGTTATTTTTACCGTGCGCAAGGTCTTGGGCAAATAACTTGCCGCAAACGCCGGAATAGTTGCGCTTTGAATGTTTTCGCAAGAGGAAAAGGCACCAAATGCAATGCTTGTCACTGCGTCGTGAATAACGACGTTCTCGAAGCTTGCTCCGTTTACTATACCCGATATCGAAGTTACCTGCTGCGGAACGTTCAGCGTCACCACCTTTGCACCGTCAAGATACAGGTCGTGTACTCCGAATGAGAAACCTCCGACAGATATACCAAGCCAACCGGCGAGATTGCTTATGTTTATTTTGGACACGTTGGTGCGAGAGAAAGCATACTCGGATATGGTTGCTATGCTGCTGCCGAAGGTTATTTCCTTCAGCGCCGAGCAGCCGTAAAATGCCCAGTAGGGTATTTCCGTAACACCGTCGCCGATAT
>ERZ1643250.328-NODE-328-length-53357-cov-15.733837_pt1 | contig 53357 bp, 44 predicted proteins | sample MGYA00579262_ERZ1643250 | MGnify/ENA primary metagenome ERZ1643250 (study PRJEB29033, sample SAMEA4952265) | chicken gut metagenome | biome: Broiler Chicken; feature: Gastrointestinal Tract; material: Caecum | place: Ireland | collected 2018 | study: Broiler...
TCAGATTCATGGTACTGTTATCAATTCAGATACTGTTCCGTGAATAATTTAGGATTATGTATAATTTTATACATAATTTCTTCAAAAATTTACAAATTCTTTATTTGAAAAATAAACGCCTATCTGTTATAGTAAGGAAGGGTAACGAAAACGGTGTTTTAAGAAAAGGAAGAAGTGGAATTTTGAGAAAAAAATCACATATATTACTGGGAAGATATCTTGCTGATCAGATGCCTGTATCGGAGAGCCTGCAGTCTCACAGGAAAGCTTTTTGTCTGGGAAACATCCTTCCGGATATCAAGCCGTCGTTTGTGACAAAGCGGCATGAGTTTTTCGGGACTTTCGATGAAGTTCAGGATAAGCTGAGATGTCTTGTAACAGAAAATACAGATCTGCTCCGCGAAAGAGTATTCTGGCGCAGGCTGGGAGAAATTCTCCATTATATTGCCGATTATTTTACCTTTCCTCATAACAGAACTTTTACAGGTTCGCTGGTAGAACACAACAGCTACGAAAAAGAATTGAAAAATCAGCTTAAATCCTGTATTAAGAGCGGAAAGGCCGACTGTTTCGCCGTAAACGCTATTCGCTTTACCGATTTCGATCAGGTGATAGAGTATATAGAAGACCGTCATTCAGCCTATCTGAAAAAGACCAGAAATATTACCGACGATATTCGTTATATTCTGGAAGTCTGCTTCCAGGTGTTCCAGGGAGTACTCCAGTTCTGCAAAGGTTTTATTTCTGCTTCAAGACCGGTTTTTGCTCTGTAAAAATATGAAAAAAATATGAAATCTTTATAAAACCGCCGGGGTATATACCCCGGCGGTTGATTTTAAAAAAGCCCTGTGATACAATGAAACAGGTTATTTGTAAGCGATAGAAGCAATATAGAAGACATACCTTTATAATAGGGGAATAGAGATATGTTCTTGGAAAGGAGTATCTTTGCCAGGATGAAAAATAAATATGTTACAAAATGTTTGTGTGTAACTTTGGCGGCAGCTATGATCATGTCCGGAGCAGGTCCGGTGCAGGCTGCAGAAGCAGGAAGCCCGGTAACGGATTTTGGAGACGGCAGTTCGGAGGAACCTTCCGCTGCGCCGGAACCTACGGCAGAACCGGAACCAACGGCTGCGCCGGAACCCACAGCAGCGCCGGAGGAACCTTCCGCTACGCCGGAACCCACAACAGCGCCGGAGGAACCTTCAGCTACACCGGAACCCACAACAGCGCCGGAGGAACCTTCCGCTACGCCGGAACCTACGACAGCGCCAGAAGAACCCTCGGCTACGCCGGGACCATCGGGAACCCCTTCAGCTACACCGGGGGGCACAACAGCGCCGGAGCCTTCAGTTACGCCGTCAGAGGATCAGGTAAAGACGCTGGTGGAAAAAATTGCGTCACTTGCAAAGGAAAACCTTACGCTGAATCATGAGGCAAAAGTAAAAGAACTAAGAAAGCTGTATGACGCGCTGACAGACCAGCAGAAAAAACAGGTAACGAACTATAAGCTTCTTGTCAGCATGGAAGATAAGATCGCAAAGCTGAAAAAACAAAGCTCAGGTCAGACAGAGGGAGCGGACAGCCTGTCAGACGGCACGGGAACGGCAAAAACAGGAACTCCCGTTTACTACAGCGGCATGGTATCTAATCTTCATGCGGGAAAAGAATTTTATCTTGACAGCCTGAAGGATAATTATCATCTTACTTTTTCGGATGATTTTGCCGATGTCATGAGTCAGATTGAAAAAGAATATAAAGAGAAGAATAAACTGACAGATGCCAGCGATTCCCGGGAAAACGGACAAACTTCCTCTGAGGATTCTCTCCTTGTGAGAAACTGGCAGGATATCCTGGCGGTTTATGTTTACCAGAAGAGCAGTCAGGGAGAGAAGGAATTTACCCTGGATTCTTCTGCAAAAAACGAGCTGGCGGAGATTTTTGCGCAGATGAATCCGCTGATCAGGGATGAGAATAATCCATCCCATGTTTCTTATGGAAACTATCATATTAACACATACATCAAAGAGAATAATATTCCTGAGGAAGAACGCGCTGTTCTGAAGAAATATGTGGAGACTGACTGTAAGCTGCTCTCCGCCATTGTAACGGATGCAAAAGGGTTTATCCGTCAGAGCGTAGGAGATGACGTTTCTGAGGAACGTGTAAATGTTATCGCCGCAGCCTATTCTCTGGTAGGAGAAGTGGGTTATTTCTGGGGCGGAAAATCCACTGTGATCGGAGAGGATCCCAGCTGGGGAAATGCGGAAAAGGTATCTGCGGAAGGAAGTCCCAGTACAGGAACGGTCCGCGCCTACGGTCTTGACTGCAGCGGTTTTGTAACATGGTCAGTGATAAACGGATATCTTGACCAGTCCATGCAGCAGGCAGTCGGCGACGGCACATCTGAACAGTGGCTGAACGCAAATGTAGTCAGTGAGCAGGATGCGCAGCCCGGAGACCTGGTATTTCAGAGCGGTCCGGAAGCCGGAAGCGACAACCATGTAGGCATCATCTGCGGAAAGACAGACGCCGGAGACTGGATCGCGGTGCATTGTTCCTCCGGCAAAAATGGAGTAACTGTGGGAGAAGCGTACGGGGCAAGTTTTCGTTATATCCGTCAGCCCTCTTTTTATCCCACAGAGGAAGAGCAGGCGGAGATGATCAGCGCCGGACAGTCCGCATCCAACGCGTCACCGGAGACAGTGGCGGAATTAACATCTGATGGGGCCGCTTCTTCTGAGACGGTTTCAAGCGGAGAGACAGTTCAGGAAAATACATCAGAAACGACAGATGATATTATTGTCAACATAGATAACGGGGAAGCTGCGGAGCCGGAGACAACAGAACAGATCGGCGGTGAAATCGAGATTACATTTGAAGATGCCGGAAACACAGACGGAGAATCTGTTTCAGACGGCGGTGAGGGAAGCGCAAGCACAGAAACCACAGATACTCTTCAGGGTATTCTTGATCAGAATGCGTCTGTGTCCAGAGGAGCGGCTGCCATATTTCCGGAACAGACAGATTTTGGAGAAATTGAAGTAACCATCCAGAATTAACCGGCAAAAATGCCCATGTGGATTAGGTACGGACCGCATGGGCATTTTTTATCTGTGGATGCCGGAGAGAACTTCGTCGATCCACTTATCTGTGCTGTAATTGTCATCAAAGAGCTTGACGATCACACCGTAAGGCTCTGCGTCGCTGGAGAATGCGTTGGCTTCGTCTGTGTCCACATGCATGGAAAGCCTGAAATCCCAGCTCACCCGTACGACAACGTCTGCATAAATAAGGGCGCGTCCGTAACTTTTTGTCAGGACGAAGACTTCGTCGTTATCATGAACATTCAGTGCAAGGGCGTTGTCCGGAGTCATATGGATGTGGCGCTTTGCCACGATGACGCCTTTCTGTATCGCAAGTTCACCGCAGGGCCCCCGCAGGATACAGCCGGGAGTTCCTTCAATATCGCCGGACTGGCGGATACAGCCGGGAATTCCAAGCTTTCTCGTGTCTGTAAGAGAAAGTTCCACCTGCGTTTCTTTTCGGAACGGACCCAGGATCGCGATATTTTCAAAGGTGCCTTTGGGACCGAGGACGCTTAGGCGTTCCTGGCAGAGATACTGTCCGGGCTGGCTGAGTTCTTTGATATAATGAAGTTCGCTTCCCCGACCGAAAAGAAATTCAAAATCTTCCCTGCTCACGTGAATATGGCGGGCAGAAGTTTCAATAGGTATTTTAATGCTCATAATACAGTCTCCTATGTAGAATATGGTATGATCAAACTGTTTTTAGTGTACCTCTTGCCTGAAAGATTGGCAATAGTTTTTTAAAAAGGAGCATTTACTCAATGAGGAAAAGAAGATTTCCACGAGGGCTGCTGCTGCTTTGTCTGGCGGCAGCGGTGGGAGTATTCTGGTATACATCACAACCGGAAAATACAGACAGAAAGCCCTCCGGCAGCGATTCCGGACTGGAATCGGCGCTGGATACGGCTAAAGAGTGGCTGCGTCAGGAACCGGATACGGTGCAGAAACTGCGGGATCAGGAAGTGCAGCAGACAGACGCGGGACATCAGGAATATTATTTTCAGCTCCTCGGGGAAGATGAGAGAAGAGTTTACCGGGAAATGCTGGACGGGATCAGAAAAAGAAGTGAGGAATTTTATCTGACTACCGGAGAGGACAGTAGGGTGGACAGAGTCTACCACGCTCTTCTGAAGGATCATCCGGAGCTGTTCTGGATACATAACAGAGAGTCGGTTTACAAAACCACGTACGAGGGGGAGGACTACAGTCTGTTTTCTCCCGGATATACATATACTGATGAAGAAATACAGGAAATACAGCAGTCCATGGAGCAGGCATATCAGGAGGTGGAAGCACTTCTTACAGGTGTATCTGATCCCTATGAAAAAGTGAAGACAGTGTATACATATCTGATCGACAATACAGAATATGTATCCAATGAACACGACCAGAATATAGCCGGAGTTTTCTGGAAAAAACAGGCAGTCTGCGCCGGTTATGCAAGGGCGGTGCAGTATCTTCTGGAAAGACTGGAAATCCCCTGCGTCTATGTGGAGGGGAGTACGGCAGGAAGCACCGAGGGACATGCATGGAACATTGTGCAGCTTGACGGACAGTATTATTATGTGGACGCCACCAATGGAGACCAGCCGGAATTTCTGGAAGGAGACGCAGTGCAGCTTGCGGAACATAAAACTATTATCTATGATTATCTTTGCCCTTTTCCGGAGGAATATGAGATGACGTATACGCCCTCTGAAGAATTTCCCGTTCCGGACTGTACGGCTTCAGACAAAAATTTTTATGTGCTGAATCAGGGCTGCTTTGACGCTTATGACAGACAGCAGATCCTCGATTACTGTAAAATGCGTCTGAATAACGGGGCTGCTGTAGTCCGGTTTAAATTTACAGATCAGGATGCTTATGATATGGCTTATAAAGAGTGGATTCAGGAAGGATATATCCAGGAGGCTGCGGAATATTATCTGCAGTTATATGGAATGACGACAGTGGAATATCACTACGGTCTCCTTCAGAATCTGAAAACCTTTTATCTGATGTTTTAGAAGGAGGAAAAGCGTATGCTGGATTTTTTATTGAGATTAATGGACATTATAGAAAGAGTCCGTACCATGTCGGAAGTATCCGACATCGCTATGATCGGCTTTGCCATTCTGCTGGTATTTGGCTTTATCAACTGTATTCTGGGCTACAGGCTTCTGCGTTTCTGGATGATGATTTTCGGATTTATCATTGGCGCAGGTCTTGGACTGGGAGCTGCCTTTACAATGGGAGGCGGGGACAGGTTTACACTGATTGCCGCTGCAGTGGGCGTAGGTGTTGTACTGGCTGTTATTGTTTTCCTGAGCTATAAAGTCGGTATTTTTGTCCTGGGCGCAGGTCTTGGTCTTGGTCTGGGAGTATATGTGCTGCATCCGACTACGTCCCTGATGTTCTTTCTTTGTATCCTTCTGGGAGTGCTGCTGGGAAGTCTGGCGATGAAATGGGCCAGAGAAGTCATTATTGTAGGAACGAGTATACTGGGCGGAGCGATGGCGGGTGTATCCCTGGCAAAGCTTGGAGGACTGGAGGATATTCCTTATGGAATCCTGCTCAGCATCGCTTTTGCCGTCCTCGGCATGATGATCCAGTTTGCCACCAACCGCAGAAAACATTATGAAGATGAGGAAGAGGAAGAAGAAGCAGGGGAAGAGAAAAGAAGCTCCCGCAGAAAGCGAGCGGAGGAGGAATACTCCGACGGATACCGGGACGACAGAAGAGAGAAGGAGGAAACGCCGCGGAAAAGAAGAACTGATACAGAGGATGAAAAGGCAGGAAGACGGCAGTCTGATATCTCCAAAAGGCGTCAGAAGGAAGTTTCGGGCAGATACAGACAGGTGGATTATAAAATCAATGACGGACGGGTAAGGGACCGCGCTCCGGAATTTGAAAAAACAATCGAATACCGCCCGAGACGGAAAGATCCGGAGCTTGATCTGCCGCTGGACTCTTTCGACAGAGACGGATATGGCGCTTATGCGGGAACTGGCGCCCGGAAAACACCGGGAAATCTGAGGAGCCGGAACAGATCTTTTGCCCAGTACCAGAGTAATCCACGGAGAGATTACCGGAAAGACTACTGGAATGAAGACAGATATGATCCTGACACGGACGATGGCGATTACTGGGATGACTACGAAGACTCCATTGACGAGGAGGCTATTGACGAGGAAATCCTGAAAGAAATGATGGAGGAGGAAGACCGGAAAACAGATCTTTTCTGGAAAAAAATAGCAGGAAAGAAAAACCGGGACAAGAAAGAAAATGGCAAAAGAAGCAAAAACCAACGCAATGAGGATGCTTGACAGACAGAAAATACCTTATGAGTCGTTTACCTATGAGTGTGATGAGTTTATTGACGGATTGCACAGCGCGGACAAGATCGGAGCGCCTTACGAGCAGTCTTTTAAAACCCTTGTTATGGAGGGAAAAAGCGGAGGATACTATGTGTTTGTTGTGCCGATAGAAAAAGAAGTGGACCGCAAAGCGGCTGCAAAAGCCGTCGGTGAAAAAACAGTGGATATGATACACGTAAAGGATATCCTGAAAATCACCGGTTATGTGAGAGGAGGATGCAGTCCTGTGGGAATGAAGAAACCGTATCCGGTTGTTTTTGATTCCTCGGCAGGAAATTTTCCGGAAATCTATGTCAGCGGCGGGCGCGTCGGTCTGACGCTGAAGGTTTCTACAGAACGGCTGCTGGAAATCACAAAAGGAAAGCTGGCGGATATCACTGCGAAGTGATGCCCGCCAGCCCGGTATGTGCGCTTGACGGCGCACATTTTTTTGCCTGAATTTAGTTGTCGGCTGCGTCTTCCTCGTTTACCTGGAAGACATGGCGTTTTTTCGCCATTTCGTCGCTTGCCAGATATTCGTCGTAAGTCGTGATCTTGTCGATCAGCTTTCCGTCAGGAAGGATTTCCATAATCCTGTTGGCAGTCGTCTGTACGAACTGATGATCATGAGAAGTGAAAAGGATCACGCCCGGGAATTTGATCAGTCCGTTGTTCAGAGCGGTGATGGATTCCATATCCAGGTGGTTGGTCGGTTCGTCCAGGATCAGGATATTGGCGCCGGAGATCATCATTTTTGACAGAAGACAGCGTACCTTTTCCCCTCCGGAAAGAACACGGACACGTTTTACGCCGTCTTCGCCGGGGAAGAGCATACGTCCGAGAAAGCCGCGGACATAAGTGGCGTCCTTGATCTCCGAATATTGAGTAAGCCAGTCAGTGATAGTCAGGTCGTTGTCAAATTCCTTTGTATTATCCTTCGGGAAGTAAGCTCTGGAAGTGGTGACGCCCCACTTGTAGTTCCCTTCATCAGGCTCCATCTCGCCCATCAGGATTTTAAAGAAAGTAGTGATCGCCTGCTCGTTGGCTCCTACAAAGGCGACTTTGTCATCGTGGCCGAGAGTAAAGGAAATATTGTCCAGAACCTTTACGCCGTCGATGGTTTTGGAAAGATTTTCCACCATGAGGACTTCGTTTCCGATCTCCCGGTTGGGACGGAAATCAATATAGGGATATTTACGGCTGGAGGGACGCATCTCGTCAAGCTGGATTTTTTCCAGAGCACGCTTTCTGGAAGTCGCCTGTTTGGATTTGGAGGCGTTCGCGCTGAAACGGGAAATAAATTCCTGAAGCTCCTTGATCTTTTCTTCTTTCTTTTTGTTGGCCTCCTTCATCTGCTTGATAAGAAGCTGGCTGGACTCAAACCAGAAATCGTAGTTGCCGGCGTAAAGCTGGATTTTTCCGTAATCAATGTCGGCGGTATGAGTACATACCTTATTAAGGAAATACCTGTCGTGGGAAACGACAATGATGGTGTTGTCAAAATTGATCAGGAATTCCTCCAGCCACTCGATAGCAGGAAGATCCAGATGGTTGGTAGGCTCGTCCAGAAGAAGGATATCCGGATTGCCGAAAAGAGCCTGGGCAAGAAGAACTTTGACCTTCTGGCTTCCTGTCAGCTCGGACATTTTCGCGTAATGGAGATCCGTTTCAATTCCAAGTCCGTTTAATAAAGTGGCGGCGTCGGACTCTGCTTCCCAGCCGTTCATCTCAGCGAATTCGCCTTCCAGTTCGCTGGCCCGGATGCCGTCTTCATCTGTAAAATCTTCTTTGGCATAAATCGCCTCTTTTTCCTTCATGATCTCGTACAGTCTGGCATTTCCCATAATGACAGTATCCAGAACCGGATAGGAATCATATTTGAAATGATCCTGCTGTAAAAAGGAAAGTCTCTGTCCGGGAGTGATGACTACTTCTCCCTTAGTGGGCTCCAACTGTCCGGAAAGGATCTTGAGGAAGGTGGATTTTCCGGCTCCGTTTGCGCCGATCAGACCATAGCAGTTCCCCTCTGTGAATTTAATATTCACATCCTCAAACAGAGCCTTCTTTCCGACTCTCAGAGTGATATTATTTGCTGAAATCATAATGTACCTCTTTTCTTCGTTATGGTTTCGTTTTATTTGTTTCATAAAAATGCCGTTTTTGGGCTCATCCCCCATTTTACCGTAAAGCTGGGATTTTGCAAGAGTTATTTTCTTGAAAAAACAAAGGGATACTGTTATAATCATGTCTCAAAAGGCAATGAACAGAAAAAATATACTGCAGAAGCACATATTTTTAATAGAAAGGAAGTTTTCTGATATGACAGAAATTATGAATACACTGACGGGGCTGATGGCGGATAATCTGTGGGCGGCTCCTGTTTTAAGCCTGCTTGCGGGGATCATTACCTCCTTTACCCCCTGTTCCCTTGCGTCTGTGCCGATGCTGCTGGCCTGTGTGGGAGCGGTGGGAGCCGACAGGAAGAAGTCTGTACGGCTTTCTCTTTCTATGGCTGCGGGCATGGCGGTGACTTTTGGGATTTTCGGCTCCGTGGCTTCTTTTATCGGCCATAGAATGCATGAGGCGGGACACTGGTGGACGATTCTTATGGGAATACTTATGATCGCCATGGCTCTGCAGGTGTTCGGGGTGATCAGCCTGATCCCTCACGTCCATCTTTCAAAGTACGGGGCAAAGAAAGGATATGCAGGCGCTTTTGTCACAGGCGCGCTCAGCGGCGTCTTTGCTTCGCATTGCGCGATTCCGGTTATGGTGGCGCTTCTCGCTCTTGTGGCGGAGCTTGGCAGAAATGCCTGGTGGGGTGTGCTTTTGATGGTCCTGTACGCACTGGGTCACAGCGTCCTCCTGATCGGGACGGGGATCGGCTACAGTTATGTGGAGAGGATCGCAGGAGATCCCAGATATGCGTCGGCCGGAAAGTGGCTCAGACGGATCCTCGGCGTTGTGATCCTGGCAGTAGGGCTTTTGTTGATATTTGGAGAAAAGTAAGAAAAATCGTTTATAAAAAATGTTGAAATCTCACAGGTATATTGCTATAATTGGGGATGAAAAACCAAAAAAGATACAGAGAGTGCGGAGAGTACGGAGATATTTTAGAACAATTTGCGGAAACAGTTTCAGACAGTAGAGAGAGGACAGAAGATATGTTGATTACAAGGGAATGTGATTATGCAGTAAGAGTGATCCGTGCGTTGTCGGGGGAGGAGAGGCTCAGCGTCAGTGATATATGTGAAAAAGAAAGCATCACGGCGCCGTTTGCTTATAAAATTCTGAAAAAGCTTCAGAAGGCGAAGATCGTCAGAGGATTCCGGGGAGTACACGGAGGATACTCTCTGAACCGTGATCTGGCGGAAATATCTTTGCTGGATGTTTATATGGCTGTGGATCCGGAAATGATGATCATAGAATGTCTGGATCCGGATTACGACTGCGTCAGGGACGGCGACAGCGGGGTTCCCTGTCTTGTGCACAAGGAGCTTGCGCAGATTCAGCAGGAATTATGGAAGATGCTGGGGAGAAAATCCCTGGGAGAGCTTTTCGGCACTCACTGAATTTTTGGAACAAAACAAAGAGAGAAAGCGGTCTGCCGGCCGGAGCTGTTTTACAGATAAACGGACAGAGCGCTTTTTTTGTATGCGAATAGATACAAAAAAAAATGAATCTGATTGGACATTATAGGCTTTTTATGATATAATCAGATACGGAATTTTAGACCGGACTGCGGTCTAGAAATAATTTTTTTCATCATACCTTTAAGGAGGAAAAGAAAACTATGGCAAGAAAGATGAAAACCATGGATGGTAATCATGCAGCCGCTCATGCATCATATGCTTTTTCTGATGTAGCTGCGATTTACCCGATCACCCCTTCATCTGTTATGGCAGAAGCTACAGACGAATGGGCAACCCAGGGAAGAAAGAACATCTTCGGACATGAAGTACAGGTAACAGAAATGCAGTCTGAGGCAGGTGCAGCCGGTGCAGTACACGGTTCTCTGGCAGCAGGCGCTCTGACAACTACCTTTACCGCATCCCAGGGTCTTCTTCTGATGATCCCGAACCTTTACAAGATCGCCGGCGAGCAGCTTCCGGGCGTAATCAACGTATCTGCCCGTGCTCTGGCTTCTCACGCGCTTTCTATTTTCGGTGATCATTCCGACGTTATGGCCTGTCGTCAGACCGGATGCGCAATGCTTTGCGAATCTTCTGTACAGGAAGTTATGGACCTTACACCGGTTGCTCATCTTGCGGCAATCAAGGGTAAAGTTCCGTTCATCAACTTCTTCGACGGTTTCCGTACATCTCATGAGATCCAGAAGATCGAAACATGGGATTATGAAGATCTGAAGGATATGGCGGATATGGACGCTATCGCTGCGTTCCGTAACCACGCTCTGAACCCGAACCATCCCTGCCAGAGAGGTTCCGCTCAGAACCCGGATATCTTCTTCCAGGCAAGAGAAGCATGCAACCCGTACTATGATGCTCTTCCGGCTATCGTACAGGAATACATGGACAAAGTAAACGAAAAGATCGGAACAGACTATAAACTGTTCAACTACTATGGTGCAGAAGACGCAGAGCATGTAGTGATTGCTATGGGTTCTGTAAACGACACCATCGAGGAGACCATTGATTACCTGATGGCAGCAGGCAAGAAAGTCGGCGTTGTAAAAGTACGTCTTTACAGACCGTTCTGCGCTCAGGCCCTGATCGATGCTATCCCTGCATCTGCAAAACAGATCACTGTTCTTGATAGAACAAAAGAGCCCGGCGCTCTCGGCGAGCCGCTTTATCTGGACGTTGTAGCAGCTCTGAAGGATTCCAGCTTCAAGGATGTTCCGGTATTCTCCGGACGTTACGGACTTGGTTCCAAAGATACAACACCGGCTCAGATCGTTGCTGTATTTGAAAACACTGAAAAAGAAAAATTCACTATCGGTATCGTAGACGACGTTACAAATCTGTCCCTGGAAACAGGCGCACCGATCGTAACAACTCCGGAAGGAACTACAAACTGCAAATTCTGGGGTCTTGGCGCTGACGGTACAGTAGGTGCAAATAAGAACTCCATCAAGATCATTGGCGACAACACAGACATGTACGCTCAGGCTTACTTTGACTATGACTCCAAGAAGTCCGGCGGTGTTACAATGTCTCACCTGCGTTTCGGTAAGAAACCGATCAAATCCACATACCTGATCCACAAAGCGGATTTCGTTGCATGCCATAATCCTTCTTATATCAATAAATACAACATGGTTCAGGAACTGGTAGACGGAGGAACATTCCTTCTGAACTGCCCGTGGGATATGGAAGGTCTGGAGAAGCACTTACCGGGACAGGTAAAAGCATTCATCGCTAACCACAATATCAAATTCTACACCATCGACGGTGTGAAGATCGGTATTGAAACCGGCATGGGACCGACACGTATCAACACTATCCTTCAGTCTGCATTCTTCAAACTGACAGGAATCATTCCGGAAGATCAGGCAATCGAGCTTATGAAAGCTGCTGCAAAAGCTACTTACGGACGTAAGGGTGACGACGTTGTTCAGAAGAACTGGGCAGCTATCGACGCCGGAGCAAAACAGGTTCATGAAGTAGAAGTTCCGGAAAGCTGGAAAGATGCAGAAGATGAAGGCCTGTTCATGGCTCACGCAGAAGGCGGAAGACAGGACGTTGTGGATTTCGTAAACAACATTCAGTCCAAAGTTAACGCACAGGAAGGAAACAGCCTGCCTGTATCTGCATTTTCAGCTTATGTAGACGGTACAACTCCGTCCGGTTCCTCCGCATATGAGAAACGTGGAATCGCTGTAAACATCCCGGTATGGAAGCCGGAAAACTGTATCCAGTGTAACCGCTGCGCATATGTATGCCCGCACGCTGTTATCCGTCCGGTAGCTCTTACAGAAGAAGAAGTTGCAAACGCACCGGAAGGTATGGCTACTCTGCCGATGACCGGTATGAAAGAATATAAATTCTCCATGACTGTATCCGCTTATGACTGTACAGGATGCGGTTCCTGCGCAAATGTCTGCCCGGGCAAGAAAGGTGCGAAAGCCCTTGTTATGGAGAACATGGAAGCAAACGCAGGAGTACAGAAGTACTTCGATTACGGCGTAACACTTCCTGTAAAAGAAGACGTTATCGCAAAATTCAAAGAGACTACTGTAAAGGGAAGCCAGTTCAAGCAGCCGCTGCTTGAGTTCTCCGGCGCCTGCGCAGGCTGCGGTGAAACTCCGTATGCAAAACTGATCACCCAGCTTTTCGGTGACAGAATGTACATTGCAAACGCAACAGGATGCTCCTCTATCTGGGGTAACTCCTCACCGTCCACACCTTATACAGTAAATGCCAAGGGACAGGGTCCGGCATGGTCCAACTCTCTGTTCGAGGACAACGCAGAGTTCGGTTATGGTATGCTTCTTGCTCAGAAAGCAATCCGTGACGGTCTGAAGACAAAGGTGGAAGCTCTTGTAGAATCCACAGAAAACGAAGACGTGAAGACAGCAGGTCAGGAATGGCTGGATACCTTCAGCGTAGGCGCTCTGAACGGAACCGCTACAGATAAACTCGTTGCAGCTCTGGAAGCATGCGGATGCGAAGCAGGAAAAGAAATCCTTGCACAGAAGGACTTCCTTGCAAAGAAATCCCAGTGGGTATTCGGCGGCGACGGATGGGCTTATGATATCGGATTCGGCGGCGTTGACCATGTTCTCGCAAGCGGACAGGATATCAATGTTATGGTATTCGATACAGAAGTTTACTCCAATACCGGCGGACAGTCCTCCAAGGCTACACCGACAGGTGCTATTGCTCAGTTCGCAGCAGGCGGTAAAGAAGTGAAGAAGAAAGATATGGCTTCCATCGCTATGAGCTACGGCTATGTATATGTTGCACAGATCTCCATGGGCGCAGACTTCAACCAGACTGTAAAGGCCCTGGCAGAGGCTGAGGCATATCCGGGACCGTCTCTGATCATCGCATATGCTCCATGTATCAACCATGGTATCAAGAAAGGTATGGCGAAAGCACAGACAGAGGAAGAGCTGGCTGTTAAGTGCGGATACTGGCACAACTTCCGCTTCAACCCGGCAGCAGAGAACAAGTTCACTCTGGACTCCAAAGCTCCGGATATGGAAAACTATCAGGATTTCCTTGACGGCGAGGTTCGTTATAACTCTCTGAAACGTCAGAATCCGGAAAAGGCTGCAAGACTCTTCGCTAAGAACGAGGCTGAGGCAAAAGAAAGATATGAATACCTGAGCAAGCTTACTGCTCTTTATGGAAAAGAAGACTAAGTTTTGACCGGGAGCCGCGGTACAGATGTACCGCGGCTTTTTTAAAAATCTATTCAGAATTTTATTATGAAGAAATTGTTTTCAAGTAAGAAAAAAGCAGATTATTATCTGATCTATACATTGATATTCGGGATTTTCTCCCTGATCCTTTATCTGCATTTTTATTTAAACGGGAAATCCCTGATCTGGAGTCACGACGGCGTGCCCCAGCATTTGAATTCCCTGGCTTATTACGGAGAGTATCTGCGGAAAATCCTTTCTGCGGTTTTTGTAGAACATAAACTTTCAATTCCAATGTGGGATATGCATATCGGCTATGGATCGGATATCCTGACTACACTGCACTATTATGTGATCGGAGATCCTCTGACGCTTTTGTCTGTGTTTGTGCCGGCGAAAAATACGGAATTTCTCTATGAATTCCTGATTTTTCTCAGGATTTATCTGGCGGGGATTGCCTTTAGCAAATACTCCTTTTATCACAAAAATTCCAAAGAAACGACGCTGTTCGGCGTGTTTCTTTATATTTTTGCAGGCTGGACGATCTATGCCGCGATGAAGCATCCCTACTTTGCCAACCCTATGATCTATCTTCCTCTGATATTGATGGGGATTGATAAGGTATACCGGAAAGAAAAGCCTTATGTCTTTATCTGGTCGGTAACGCTGGCGGGGCTGTCCAATTTTTATTTTTTCTATATGCTGGGCATCTTTATGGTGCTCTACGCTGCCTTCCAGTATTTCCATCTTTTTTCAGAGAGGTCTGTGAAGGATGTGCTGAAATGGCTGGCGGTTTTTGCAGGATACTCCCTTATTGCGGTAATGCTGGCGGCTGTAGTGCTTCTTCCGGTGATCATGCCGCTTTTTGGTACGGAAAGATTTCAGGCGGAGAATTATGTGCCGCTTCTTTATGATAAAGTTTATTATGAAAAATATCTGGGCTGTCTGATCGGCGAAAATATGATCCAGTGGGGCGTGGCAGGCTATTCGGCAGTGTCCATGGCCGGTGTGTTTGTGCTGTTTTCAAAGAAAAAGAAGAATACCAGTCTGAAGGCAGGGTTCCTTTTGATGAACCTGTTTCTGCTGCTTCCCTTTGCAGGCCATGTGCTGAATGGTTTTTCTTATGTGTCAAACCGGTGGATCTGGGCGTATGGGATGCTGATCGCCTATATCTGCGTGAAAATTTATCCGGAGCTGTTCACCCTCACTATCTCCGAAAAAAGACGGATCTTTGTAATGACAGTCCTTTACAGTGTGATCGCCCTGTTCTGGCAGGTGTCCCGGACAGAGCGGAATATGATGGCGGTTCTGATCCTGGTCTCCAGCGTGGCGGTGATCCTGTTTTATGGAAGCGTTTATGTCAGAAAGAGAAATTTCTGTCTGCTTCTGGGCGCGCTTACGGCGGCGGGGATCGTTTTAAACATCAGCTATCAGTATTCTCTTGAGAAAGATTATCTGTCAGAATTTTCCGACCAGGGAGAGGCCCTGAAAAAACTGGAATCCGGTACAGACCTTGCGGTGCTGGATACAGGAGATAAAGCCCTTTACCGCTACGATCAGCTTGACGCGCTTTCCTATGACAATTCCGCCATGCAGATGGGGACCAACGGAACCTCTTATTATTTCAGCATGGCAGGAGGGAATATCGGAACGTTCTTTGACGAAATGTATCTGAACACTCCCTGGGAACAGCATTATGAAAACCTGGACGGAAGGACGATCCTTGACCGGCTGGCTTCCGTTAAATATTTTGTGATCAAAAATCAGGACAAGCAATATCTTCCCTATGGATATCAGAAGCTTGCCGGAAGCGCCGAAAAAGACGGGAAAGTCTATGAGGCCTATGAATGTCAGGACGCTCTCCCTATCGGTTATACTTACGACACTTATATATCCAGAGAGGATTATGAAAAAATGACAGTTACCGAGAGACAGCAGGCTCTGCTTCAGGGCGTGGTGCTGGAGGACAGTTCCCTTCCGGAAACGGAGACGGAGTTTAACGATCAGGAGCTTCCATATACGGTAACAGAGGGCAGCGGATGCCGTCTGGAGGATGGAAAGATCAGGGTAACGGAAGAAGGGGCAAAGCTGAAACTGTCGTTTGAGGGATTGGAAGAAAGTGAAACTTATCTGATCACAGAAGGTCTCGATTATGAGGCGCTTTCTCCCAGAGAGCTTGTCAGCGATAAAAAGTGGGATAAAATGAATCGGTACGAGAAAAACCAGGTCCTTGCGGAGGACAGCCGGTGGCGTTACTGGAAAGAAAGCCAGGAGGCGTCCATTAAGGTCAGCGGAGCCTTTTCTGAAAAGAAGATCAAGATCTTCACAGATAAGTATAACGCATACAGCGGAAAGCATAATTTCCTCTGCAATGCAGGCTACAGCCAGAAACCGATCCATACCGTAACGCTTACGTTTGAAAATACAGGCGTATATACCTACGACAGCCTGAAAGTAGTCTGCCAGCCTGTAGAAAATATTGGCCAGCAGACAAGAAATCTGGCAAAAAATGTACTTTCGGATATAGAAACGGAAACAAATGTCCTCCGGGGCTCCATTACCCTTTCCAAACCGAAGGCACTGGTGATCTCCCTGCCCTACAGCAAGGGCTTTACCGCATATGTAGACGGGGAGAAGGCGGAACTGAAACAGGCCAATACCATGTATATGGCACTGGAGCTTTCAGAAGGAGAACATGAAATCAAACTGGTATACTGTACGCCCTGGCTGAAGGAAGGGGCCTTCTTGACTTTACTGGGGGCGTTATGTTACATTGGTGTGGTGCGGAAGAAGCGTTAACGTACATTAGCGCTTATCATTTCAGGAAGAAAAAGAGGATGCGAAAAATATGAGTGTTTTATCAGTAGTGCTTCCTGCATACAACGAAGAACTGATGATCGCAAAGACCTGCAGGGTGCTTCGGGAAGTGCTGAATGAGGCGGGGATATCCTATGAACTGGTGCTTGTGGACGACGGCTCCGCAGACCATACCTGGAGAGAAATACAAAAGGCCGGAAAGAACGACTCTCATATCCTTGGGATACACTTTTCCAGAAATTTCGGAAAAGAGGCGGCTGTTTTTGCCGGACTGGCTCATGCCCGGGGAGACGTGACTGCGGTAATGGACTGCGATCTTCAGCATCCTCCCCAGGTACTCCCGGAAATGTACCGGCTGTGGGAAGAAGGTTATCAGGTTATCGAGGGAGTAAAGAAAAGCCGGGGAAAGGAAAGCTTTTTTCACAGAGAATGCGTAGGATTCTTTTATGGGATCATGTCAAAGGCCACCGGCGTGGATATGCAGAATGCGTCGGATTTTAAAATGATGGACCGCCAGGTAGTGGAGAGTATTCTTTCCATGCCGGAGAGAAATATGTTTTTCCGCGCGACCTCTTCCTGGGTAGGATATAAGACCACCTCGGTAAAGTTTGAAGTCCAGGAAAGAGAGGCGGGAGAATCCAAGTGGTCTTCCTGGTCTTTGATAAAATATGCGTTTACAAATATCGTTGCGTTTACTACAGCGCCTCTGCAGTTTGTGACAGTAGGAGGAGCGGTCTGTTTCGTCCTTTCGCTGGCGCTGATCATATATTCGCTGATCCAGTATTTCACCGGACATGCGGTGGAGGGATATACCACCATCATTATGGTGATGCTGCTGATCGGAAGCGCGATGATGCTGAGCCTTGGGATCATCGGGTATTACATCGCGAAGATCTATGAAGAAGTCAAACGCCGGCCGCGTTATATTATCGCAAAGATCGTCCGGGGAGGACAGGAGGCTTCAGAGCCGGTCAGACAGGATAAAAGCAGAAGGCAGGAATTTTTATGAAAAAAATAAAAGAACTGATAGTTGGACTTTACGAAAATGACGTGATCAGATATATCTTTTTCGGCGGCTGTACCACATTGGTGAATCTTGTTGTTTTCTATGTAATGAGAAAAGTCGGGGCAGGTCTTAATACTGCCAATGTGATCTCGATCATCACGGCAATCCTTTTTGCCTATGTTGTAAATTCTAAGTTTGTATTTCAGGACAAATGCAGGACGCTGAAAGACCATATCCAGCCGTTCTGCAAATTTATCAGCGCCCGCCTTGTCACCATGGTGATAGAAGTAGGCGGAGTGTGGCTCCTGGCGGAGATCCTGCATATGAACGATATGCTGAGTAAATTCCTTACGCAGTTTATCGTTCTTGTGCTGAACTATATTTTCAGTAAATTTTTTGTGTTTACCACAGGAAAAAGAAGGGAAGGGAAAAGTTGATGACATTAGAGGAAGCGCTGAAGGAAATACGCCCCCTTGACAGAAACGCCATGGATATTGCGGAAAAAAGATGGAACAGTATCGCAAAGCCTCTCCATTCGCTGGGCAAAATGGAAAAGCTGGTGATCCAGATCGCGGGTATCACGGAAAGTCCGGATATCCATATTCAAAAGAAAGCGCTGGTGGCCATGTGCGCGGACAACGGCGTAGTGGAAGAGGGAGTTACCCAGACAGGCCAGGAGGTTACGGCTATTGTGGCGGAAAATTTCCTTACAGGGGATACTTCTGCCTGTGTAATGTGCAGACAGTGCGGTACGGACGTATATCCTGTGGATGTGGGAATGGCGTCGGACACCAGAGTTTCTACGGAATTTAAGGTAAGATACGGCACCCGCAACATGACGAAAGAGCCGGCTATGACAAGAGGCGAGGCGGTAAAGGCAGTAGAGGCCGGAATTGAAATGGTCCGCAGACTGAAAGAAAAGGGCTACGGGATTCTGGCTACAGGAGAAATGGGAATCGGAAATACAACCACAAGCAGCGCTGTGGCTTCTGTCCTTATGGACCGTCCTGTGGAAGAAATGACAGGACGGGGAGCGGGTCTTTCCAGCGAAGGTCTGCAAAGAAAAATAAAGGCTATCAAAAAAGCGGTGGAACGAAACCGGCCGGATCCGCTGGATCCGCTGGATGTGCTCTCGAAAGTGGGCGGACTTGATATTGCAGGACTGGCAGGCGTTTTCCTGGGAGGAGCGGCCTTCCGCGTTCCTGTTGTAATGGATGGTTTTATTTCCTGCACGGCGGCTCTTGCGGCGCAGAGACTATGCCCGGGATCCGCAGATTATATGATCGCTTCTCATGTATCAAAAGAGCCTGCGGCGGAACTGATCCTTAAAGCGCTTCAGAAAGAGGCGGTGATCCATGGAGAAATGTGCCTTGGAGAAGGCAGCGGAGCTGTGGCTCTGTTCCCCTTCCTGGATATGGGAACAGCCGTTTACGAGTCCATGAGTACCTTTGAAGATATTAAGGTAGACCAGTATAAGGAGCTTGTATAAATGGTGATTCTTGTTACAGGAGGCAGCGGAAGCGGAAAATCTGCGTTTGCGGAAGACCAGGTGGTCTCTCTGGGCGGGAAAAACAGGATCTATATCGCGACTATGTATCCTTATGACGGAGAAAGCCGGAAAAGGATCGTCAGGCACAGGAAAATGCGGGCCGGAAAGGGCTTTGAAACAGTGGAATGTTATACAGGACTTTCCAGGACGGAGGTGCCGGAGGGATGTACGGTGCTTCTGGAATGTATGTCGAATCTTGTGGCAAATGAGATCTTTCAGGAAGAAGGTGCCGGAGAGCATACTCTGGAAGAGATAGAAAAAGGGATTCTTCGCCTGAAGGACAAGGCCGCCAACCTTGTGGTAGTGACAAATGAGATTTTTTCCGAGGCGGCGGTTTACCGGGGAGAAATGAAAACTTATCTTGAGTGTCTTGGAAAAATCAACCGGTTTCTGGCAGAAGAGGCGGATCAGGTAGTGGAAGTGGTTTACGGCATACCGGTTTATCATAAATCGTAAGCCGCTTTTCCGCGGAAAAAATAAAAAAAGAAACAAAGGTGTTTTTTGTGAAGAGTTTGTGGAACAGTTTTAAAGTGGCGTTTGCCATGTTTTCAAAAATTCCGGTTCCCCAGGCGGAATGGACAAAAGAGAATATGAAATATATGTTCTGCTTTTTTCCCTTTATAGGAACCGTTATCGGGGCTGTCTTTCTGGCTGCGGATTATCTGGGAGAAAGGCTGTCCCTGTCCCCGGGACTGCACACGGTGCTTCTTGTTGCCGTTCCGGTGCTGATCACCGGAGGAATCCATGTGGACGGGCTTCTGGATACCGCCGACGCCTTAAGTTCCTGGCAGGAGAGGGAACGCCGGCTGGAAATATTAAAGGACTCCCATGCAGGAGCCTTTGCGGTGATCACGGGATGCGTTTATTTTCTCCTTTGTTACGGGGCCTACAGTCAGATCGCCGGAGACAAAAAGGCTGTGCTCCTTACGGCGGCGGGCTTTATGGTTTCCCGCTGTTTTTCCGGTATCGGAGTAATGGCGCTTCCAAAAGCGAAAAAAAGCGGGACTGTGGCGGAATTTTCCCGGAAGGCGGAAAACATTGCGGTAAGGAACACGCTGATCGTTTATCTGGTGATCCTGGCCGTACTGATGATCTTTATTCAGCCCATAGCCGGGGCGGCGGCCTTTCTTTCCTCTTTGCTGATATTTCTTTATTACAGGCATGTGGCTATGAAATATTTCGGAGGAACCACCGGGGATCTTTCCGGATTCTTTCTCTGCCTCTGCGAGGCGGGGACGGCGCTGGTGATTGCGCTGGTGTCTGCGGTTATGCATATGTAAAAAATAAATGGAGGGGCAGACGAAATGGAAATGATTATCGGAGGGGCATATCAGGGAAAAGCTTCCTATGGAAAAAAAACGTATCCGGAAATCCTGTGGAAGAATGGAGCGGGGCTTTCCAGGGAAGAATTGTTTCAGGCGGAAGGAGTCCTGAACTTTCATGAATTTATCCGGAAGGAAATGAAAGACGGACGAGATACCGGGAATCTTGCCGCGGAACTGATACAGAGAAACCCGGAAGTGGTGCTTGTGTCGGACGAGGTGGGATACGGCGTAGTTCCTGTAGACGCCTTTGACAGAGCTTACAGGGAGAGAGTGGGAAGGATCTGTACGGAACTGGCTTCCTACAGCAAAAAAGTAGTCCGCGTTGTATGCGGGATCGGGATGGTGATAAAAAATGATTAAAATCTGGCTGATCAGACATGGAATGACGGAGGGAAATCTAAAAGGCAGGTATATAGGAAGAACAGACGAGCATCTTTGCCAGGAGGGGAAGAAGGCGCTGTCCGAGCTTTCCTATCCTGTGCCGGATGGATTGTTCATAAGTCCAATGATCCGCTGCCGGGAGACGGCGGAAATTCTCTTTCCGGGGAAAAAATTCCGGATCATGGATCAGCTTTCCGAAACAGATTTTGGAGATTTTGAGAATAAAAATTACAGAGAACTTGCCGGGAATCCTGATTATCAGGCATGGATCGACAGCGGAGGGAACCTTCCGTTTCCGGGCGGAGAGAGCCGGGAAGCCTTTCGAGAAAGGACCCTGGAGGGGTTTCAGAAAGTGATCGCCATATGTTCCGGGGAAAATCTGCAGTCGGCCGTTCTGATCGTCCATGGCGGGACCATTATGACGCTGATGGAAGCCTGGGGCCGTCCGGAAAGAGATTTTTACAGCTGGCATGTAAAAAACGGCCACTGTTATATGACCGAGACAGATGAAACATTATGGCAGTCCGGCAGGGGCGTACTGGAAGTAAAAGAAGAATATTGATTTGTCCGGAAACATCCTCTTTCTAAGAAAAGAGGGTGTTTTTTTGCTGTTTCCTCAATAAAAAATTTTTTAGAAAAGAAAAATTTTTTTGGATATTTGCTATTGAAAAACACAGGGAAGTATGGTACATTGATAGTATAAAATCCCCAAAAGACACAGGGGGAGTGCGGCTGAAATTAGACGATTTTTACAAGATAAGGAGGACGACATATGCGGATAATCGGGAACGGAAGAATGATCACAAGAGACGCTTCCAATACTTTTGTGGAAAACGGCGCGGTTGCCATGGACGGAAGCGTGATCGTGAAAACGGGAACTACAGAGGAAATCAGAAAAGCCTATCCGGACGCGGAATTTATAGATGCAAGAGGCGGAGTGATCATGCCGGCTTTTATCAACGCCCATGAGCATATCTACAGCGCCTTTGCCAGAGGCTTAAGTATTAAAGGATATAATCCCAAGGGTTTTCTGGATATACTGGACGGTCAGTGGTGGACCATCGACCGCCATCTGACGTTGGAGCAGACGAAGCTTTCTGCTTACGCCACTTACATTGATTCTATTAAAAACGGAGTAACGACGGTATTTGACCATCACGCAAGTTTCGGACATATTACAGGCTCACTGAATGCTATTGAGGAAGCGGCGAAGGATCTGGGGATCCGTACCTGCCTTTGCTATGAGATCTCTGACAGGGACGGTATGGAGAAATCAAGAGAATCGGTAATGGAAAACGTAAACTTTATCAAACATGCCCTTGCGGATGACAGCGATATGATCGCGGGAATGATGGGAATGCATGCGTCCTTTACCATTTCCGACGAGACGATGGCTCTGTGCGGCGAGCTGAAGCCGGAAGGAGTAGGGTATCATATTCATGTGGCAGAAGGAATCTACGATCTCCATCAGTGCCTGAAAGAACACGGCAAACGCATTGTGGACCGTCTCTATGACTGGAATATTCTGGGCCCCAAAACACTTCTGGGACACTGTATCTATATCAATGAACATGAAATGGATCTGATCAAAGATACAGATACCATGGTGGTGCATAATCCGGAATCCAACATGGGCAACGCCTGCGGATGTCCTCCTACTATGGCTCTGGTACATAAAGGAATTGTTACCGGCCTGGGAACAGACGGCTATACCCACGATATGATGGAATCCTGGAAAGTGGCGAACGTACTGCATAAGCATCATCTGTGTGATCCAAACGCGGCGTGGGGAGAGGTTCCTCAGATGCTTTTCGAGGGAAACAGAACCATCGCCAACCGTTACTTTAAGAAAAAACTGGGTGTTCTGGAACCGGGAGCGGCAGCAGATGTGATCGTCATTGATTATGATCCTCTGACCCCTATGACAGCGGACAACACCAACGGCCACCTGCTTTTTGGAGTAAACGGAAGTATGGTGCAGACAACTGTATGCAGCGGCAGAGTGCTGATGAAAGACCGGGAAGTTCTCGTATGCGACGAGGCGAAGGTGATGGCGGACTGCCGTCAGGCTGCGAAGGAACTGGCTGACGATATTAATTTCGGAAAATAAGGAGAAAATATATGAGTGAGAAAATGACCTGTATGCCTTTTGGACAACTGATGGACTGGGTTCTCACAGAGCATGAGACAAAAGGCACTGTATTCGGCGTACACAGACCATATAAAGCAGATCCCGCCAAAGATATGCAGATTTTTGGAAGAAACCTGGAAACACCTATCGGACCGGCAGCAGGCCCCAATACTCAGCTTGCGCAGAACATTGCGGCTTCCTATTACGCAGGCGCCCGCTTCTTTGAATTGAAAACAGTACAGAAAATGGACGGAGACGAGCTGGCCGCATGTATCAACCGTCCCTGTATCCTTGCAGAAGACGAGTGCTACAACTGCGAATGGTCCACAGAGCTTTATGTGCCTCAGGCAATGGGCGAATATATCAAGGCATGGTTCATGCTTCATGTGATGGCGAAAGAGTTCGGCCTTGGAAGTACAGACGGATTCCAGTTTAACATATCTGTGGGGTATGATCTTGCGGGGATCAAAGAACCGAAGATCGACACGTTTATTGAGAACATGAAGGAAGCAAAAGATACGGAGATCTTTAAAGAGTGCCGCCAGTGGCTTCTGGAGCATGCAGACAGATTCCGTCATGTGACGAAAGAAGATATTGAGGCGATTCCCTCAAATATCTGTAATTCCGCTACGATCTCCACTCTTCACGGATGTCCGCCAAACGAGATCGAGAGCATTGCCAATCATCTGTACAAAGAAAAACATCTGAACACTTTTATCAAATGCAATCCAACCCTCCTGGGTTATGAATTTGCCAGAAAGACCATGGACGATATGGGATATGATTATATGAAATTCGGAGACTTCCATTTTCTGGATGACCTCCAGTACAAGGATGCCATTCCCATGTTCCGCCGTCTGATGGCTCTGGCGGACGAACTGGGTCTTGCCTTCGGAGTGAAGATCACAAATACCTTCCCGGTGGATGTGACAAGAAATGAGCTTCCCAGCGAAGAAATGTACATGTCCGGAAAGGCGCTTTTCCCGCTGTCCATTTCCCTTGCGGCGAAGCTGTCGCGGGAATTTGACGGAAAGCTCAGGATCGCTTATTCCGGCGGAGCGGATTATTTCAACATCGACAAGATCGTGGACTGCGGCGTATGGCCGGTAACAGTAGCTACAACGATCCTGAAGACGGGAGGCTATCAGAGATTCTCCCAGATGGCGGAGAAGATTATGGCAAAGGGCGTAAAGCCATGGACAGGCATTGACGTGGAAGCACTGGAGAAACTGGCGGAGAATGCGAAAAAAGATCCCCACCATGTAAAGAACATCAAGCCGCTTCCAAACCGTAAAAATGATCGGGAAGTACCGCTTCTGGACTGCTATTTTGCTCCCTGTCAGGAAGGATGTCCCATTCATCAGGATATTCCGGAATATATTTCTCTTGCAGGTAAGGGAGAATATGCGGAAGCTCTGCGCGTGATCCTTGACAAAAACGCTCTTCCGTTTATTACAGGAACGCTCTGCGCCCATAACTGCATGTATAAGTGTACCAGGAACTTCTACGACGAATCGGTAGATATCCGGAAAACAAAGCTCCTGGCGGCGGAAAAAGGATATGACAGTGTGATCGGCGAAATTTCTGCAGGAGAAAACTGCGGCAGGAAGACAGCAGTTGTAGGCGGAGGTCCTGCGGGAATCGCGGCGGCTTATTTTCTGGCAAGAGCAGGGGCGTCCGTTACTGTTTTTGAAAAAGAGGCCAGACTGGGCGGCGTGATCCGTTATGTGATCCCGGGATTCCGTATTTCAGAGGAAGCCATTGATAAAGATATTTCCTTCATTGAAAAAATGGGAGTGGAAATCCGGACCAATACAGAGATCACTTCCGTGGAAGAGCTTCGGAAAATGGGATACGACTCTGTGATCCTGGCAGTAGGCGCCAGCAAACCAGGATCCTTAAAGCTGGAAAAGGGAGAAACAATCAACGCCCTTAAATTCCTTGCAGACTTTAAGGAAAAAGACGGAAAACTGGATCTTGGCAAAAACGTAGTGGTGATCGGCGGCGGCAATACGGCTATGGATACCGCAAGAGCGGCCAAGAGAACGGAAGGCGTGGAAAATGTATATCTGGTATACAGAAGGACAAAACGTTATATGCCCGCAGCGGAAGAAGAACTTCTGGAGGTTCTTGAGGAGGGCGTGGAATTTAAGGAGCTTCTTTCTCCGGTAAGCCTGGAAAACGGAAAGCTTTTCTGCAGAAAGATGGTTCTGGGCGATATGGACGCATCCGGAAGAGCCAGCGTGGCAGAGACGGAGGAAATCGAGGAAGTGCCGGCTGATACCGTGATCGTTGCGGTAGGCGAGAAGGTACCGGCAGAATTCTATAAGGCAAACGGAATCAATGTCAATGAAAGAGGAAAAGCCAGACTCAATCCGGAAACACTGGAAACCAGTGTAAAGAACGTGTATTTGGCAGGAGACGGCGCAAACGGCGCGGCGACTATCGTGGAAGCCATCCGTGACGCCCAGCTCGTAGCAAGGGCAATCCTTGGCAAAGAAGTTGTGTCTTCCCGCGCTGTCACAGGCGGCGAGACAGAGTGCTATGAGAAGAAAGGTATCCTGAAAGAAGAAAAAGACACTGGATGCGAGGCGGAAAGATGCCTTAACTGCAGCAAAGTCTGCGAGAACTGCGTGGACGTATGTCCGAACCGGGCGAATATCTCCATCAAAGTGCCCGGAATGGAAATGGCGCAGGTGATCCATGTGGATTATATGTGCAATGAATGCGGAAACTGTAAGACTTTCTGCCCATACGCAAGCGCGCCTTATAAAGACAAGTTCACTCTTTTTGCAAAACCGGAGGATATGGATGAGAGTACCAACGACGGATTTGCGGTAACGGACAGAGAGACAAAAGAGTGCAAAGTGCGTTTCCTTGGCAATATATATGACTGTAAAGCAGACGGTCCGGCAGACGAAGTGCCGGAAGGACTTCACAGGCTGATGGCGGCAGTGATCAATGATTACAGTTATCTGATCATGTAGGATCCCTGTCAGAAAGGAGGGTGAGTCCTCTTGTATACAATAACAGTAAACGGAATACAGTATCAGGAAGAAAAAGACATGAAGCTGCTGCGCTTTCTCCGGGATAAGTGCTGCCTGAAATCGGTGAAGGACGGATGCAGCGAGGGGGCCTGCGGCACCTGCCATGTGCTGATTGACGGAAAGCCGACGAAGGCCTGCGTGCCCAGGCTTTCCAAACTGGAAGGAAAACAGATCCTTACGATAGAAGGATTCCCCGATGAGGAAAAGGAGATTTTTGTCCGGGCCTTCGGGGAAGCGGGAGCCGTTCAGTGCGGCTTCTGCATCCCGGGAATGGTGATCAGCGCAAAAGGGCTGATCGATAAAAATCCTGATCCCACAAGAGCCGAGGCGGCCGACGCTATAAAAAACAATATCTGCCGCTGTACGGGTTACAAAAAGATCATTGACGGCATTCTTCTTGCGGCAAAGTACAAAAGAGAAGGTCTCCCGCCGGAAAAAGAATATTCCTGGAAACTGGGAGAACGTGTGCCGAGGCTGGACGTAAGAGAAAAGGTTTTGGGATACGGAGAATATCCGGATGACATGGAAGTGGAGGGCATGATCTATGGAAGCGCCGTCCGCTCCCGGTATCCCCGGGCGCTGGTAAAGGCCATTCATACAGAAAAGGCGGAGGCTCTGCCGGGAGTGGTGGCTGTGTTTACAGCCAAAGATATCCCCGGAGATGTGAAAGTAGGGCATTTGAAACAGGATTGGGACGGAATGATCCCTGAGGGAAAAATCACCCATTATCTTGGAGACGCCATTGCGCTTGTGGCGGCGGAAACGCCGGAGATCCTGGAAGAAGCCAAACAACTTGTGGAAGTAGAATATGAAGAACTGGAAATGGTGAGAGACCCCTGGGAAGCTATGAAGGAGGGCGCGCCAAAGGTACATGGAGACGGAAATCTGATGGCGCACTGGCACGTCCACAGAGGCGATGCAGAAGAGGCAATCCGGAATTCCGCTCATGTTCTTACAGAGAAATTTCAGACGCCGTGGACGGAACATGCTTTTCTGGAGCCGGAATGTGCAGTGGCCATGCCGGACGGAGAAGGCGGAGTGATCATTTATTCCGCAGACCAGGGCGTCTATGATACCCAGCATGAGTGTATGCTCCTTCTGGGGCTTCCTGCGGAGAAGGTAAAGGTCCGCAATAAGCTGGTCGGCGGCGGTTTCGGAGGAAAAGAAGACGTGACGGTGCAGCACCATGCCGCTATGATCGCTTATCTTACCGGGCGTCCGGTAAAGGTGAAGCTTACAAGGGCGGAGAGTATCCTCATCCATCCCAAGAGACATCCCATGGATATGGAATTTACCATGGGGTGTGATGAAAACGGTATCATACAGGGCGTAAAAGCAACAGTCATCGCTGATACGGGCGCTTACGCTTCTCTGGGCGGGCCGGTGCTCCAGAGAGCCTGCACCCATGCTTCCGGTCCTTATAATTATCAGAATTTTGACATAGACGGCAAGGCGTATTATACAAATAATCCTCCTGCGGGAGCCTTTCGGGGATTCGGGGTTACCCAGACCTGTTTCGCAGTAGAGATGCTCCTTACAAAAATGGCGGACGCTGTGGGAATTTCTCCATGGGAAATCCGTTACCGGAACGCTATCCGTCCGGGACAGGAGCTGCCAAATGGACAGATCGTTGACGAATCCACAGGGCTTGCGGAAACTTTGGAGGCTGTGCGGGATGTTTATGAGAACAGCCCTTATGCAGGCATCGCCTGCGCAATGAAAAATGCAGGAGTGGGAGTCGGTCTTCCGGACTGGGGCCGCTGCCGGCTCTATGTGCATGATGGAAGAGTGGAGATCCATTCCGGCGCTTCCTGCATCGGCCAGGGACTGGGAACTGTGCTTGTGCAGATGGTGTGTACGGAACTGGGATTGAAACGGGAACAGGTGTATTACGATGCGTCAAATACCTATAACGCGCCGGATTCCGGAACCACCTCCGGTTCCAGACAGACGCTGATCACAGGAGAAGCGGCGCGGAGAGCCTGCGGAAAACTGAAAAAGGATCTGGAAGGACGAAAGCTTTCAGATCTGGAAGGAAAGGAATATCTGGGAGAATACCTGGCAAAGACAGACGCTATGGGCTCTGAGGTGAAAAATCCAGTGTCTCATGTGGCCTACGGCTACGCGACACAGGTCTGTGTTTTGAATGAAGACGGCACTGTGAAGAAGATCGTAGCGGCCCACGACGTGGGAAAAGCGGTGAATCCTCTTTCTGTGGAAGGCCAGATCGAGGGCGGAGTGATCATGTCCTACGGCTTTGCTCTGACAGAAAATTATCCCATAAAAGATTGCAAACCTACTGCCAAATATGGTACACTGGGATTACCAAAAGCGAACAAAATTCCTGAAGTGGAAAGTATTATTGTGGAGAAAGCAGGACTGAATGTAGCCTGTGGAGCAATCGGTATCGGAGAGATCACCGCTATTCCTACAGCGCCTGCCATTGCAGGGGCGTACTACAAGCTGGACGGCGGGTTCCGAACCTCTCTCCCCCTTGACAATACTCCATATGAGAAAAAGAAGTAAGAACAAGCTGTAAGAAAGACAGTTTTGGCAAACAGGCAGAGAAGCCGGATGACAGTCCTGAGGGAAGATGAGAATTCCTGCGGACCCGTCCGGCTTTCTTTGTTCCGGAAAGGCATAACAATGTAAAGAAGGTGAAAACATGATTGGAAAAAGTGTGCCGAGAGTCGACGCTTACGAAAAAGTGACGGGCAGGGCAAAGTTCACAGATGATCTGATCCTGGATAAATGCCTTGTGGCAAAAGTTTATCATGCCACGATCGGAAACGGGATCGTAAAATCTATTGATACCAGCCGGGCGGAGGCTCTGGACGGAGTAGTAAAGGTGGTAACCTTTAAGGATGTTCCGGATCACTGCTATCCTACGCCGGGACATCCCTGGTCAGTGGAGCCGGCTCATCAGGATGTAGCGGACAGAAATATTCTTACAGGCCGCATCCGTTATTACGGGGACGATATCGCCGCTGTGGTGGCGGAAGACGAGGTAACGGCATCAAGAGCCCTGAAGCTCATCAAAGTGGAGTACGAGGAGTATCCGGTGGAGATCCATCCCAGGAAATCCATGTATGGAAGCCATCCTCCTATCCATTTTGACAAGAAGGACAACGTGCTGAACAGGACGAATTTCTTTATCGGAAATGTAGATCAGGGACTGGAGCAGTCTGATACGGTTGTGAAGCGAAGCTACAAAACACCCATGGTACAGCACTGTCATCTGGAAAACCCTGTTTCTTTCGCCTATATGGAAAAAGACAGAGTAGTGGTGGTGACTTCCACCCAGATCCCTCACATTGTACGCCGTGTGATCGGCCAGGCCCTTGGTATCCCCTGGGGGAGAGTACGGGTGATCAAGCCCTATATCGGAGGCGGATTCGGGAACAAGCAGGATGTGCTCTACGAGCCGCTAAACGCTTTTCTGACCATGCAGGTAGGCGGCCGTCCGGTGAAGCTGGAACTTTCCAGAGAGGAGACTTTCTGCAATACCAGAACGAGACATTCCATTGAATATGATCTGACTGCCGGAGTGGACAAAGAGGGGCGCCTTCTGGCAAAGGATATGATGGCTTATTCCAACCAGGGAGCTTACGCGTCCCATGGACATGCCATCGCCGCCAACGGACTGACGGCATGGCGGCTGCAGTATGCCTGCCCGAATATCCGGGGAGAGGCTTACACGATATACACAAACACACCTGTAGGGGGAGCCATGCGCGCCTATGGAATTCCGGAGGCTGCTTTTGCTATTGAATGCTTTATGGACGACATAGCGGCGGAGATACATATGGATCCTTTGGAATTCAGAAGAAAAAATCTGATAAAAGGCTACTATGAAGACGCTTATCTGAAGCCTATTGCAGCCAACACAAACGGGATTTTTGAATGTCTGGAAAAGGGAGCGGAGTATATCCGCTGGGAAGAAAAGCGGAAGAAATATGCTTCCCAGACGGGATCTGTGCGAAGAGGAGTGGGAATGGCGCTGTTTTCCTACAAAACCGGCGTGTGGCCGATTTCGCTGGAAATCGCCGGGGCCAGGATGTCTCTGAACCAGGATGGAAGCGTGCAGCTTCAGCTTGGAGCAACAGAGATCGGCCAGGGAGCGGATACTGTATTTACGCAGATGGCGGCGGAAACACTTCACATGGGAATGGAGGACATCCATATTGTAACGGTGCAGGATACGGACGTAACGCCTTTCGACACAGGCGCTTATGCGTCCAGACAGTCCTTTATAACGGGAACGGCAGTAAAACAGTGCGCGGAAGAACTTTTGGGCAAGATCCTTTCCTATGCGAAAACATTGCTTCCGGAAGAGGAGACAAGAGAACTTTCTCTGGATCACGGCTGGATATACGCAGGAGACGAACAGGCTATATCTCTGGAAGCCTTGGCGCAGGAATGTTATTACAGTCTTACAAATTCTTCTGTGATCACAGCGGAAGTATCCACCCAGGTAAAAAAGAATACCATTGCCACCGGATGCTGCTTTGCTGAGGTGGAGGTGGATCTGAAGCTTGGAACGATCAAAATCCTGGATATTATCAATGTCCACGACAGCGGAAAGCTTCTGAATCCCCAGCTTGCCGAAATGCAGGTACACGGCGGCATGTCTATGGGAATGGGATACGGACTCAGTGAACAGCTTATCCTGGATGAAAAAACCGGGCGTCCTTTAAACGGAAATCTTCTGGATTATAAACTGATGACCGCTCTTGACACGCCGGACATGAAAGCGGAGTTTGTGGAACTTAACGATCCCATGGGACCTTACGGCAATAAAGCCTTGGGAGAACCTCCGGCAATCCCGGGAGCTCCGGCTATCCGCAATGCGGTCCTCCATGCAACGGGAGTCGCCTTTAACGAGATTCCGCTGACGCCTCAGAGACTTATCGAGGGCTTTACAAAGGCGGGGCTCATCGGAAAGGAGGGAAAGCAGCATGTATGATATAGAAGAATATTACAATGCAGGTACGATCAAGGAAGCTGTAAGCCTTCTGAAAGAGCATCCTGAAGCAAGGATCATTTCCGGCGGAAGCGACGTGCTGATAAAGATCCGCGAAGGAAAAATGGCGGGAACGTCTCTTGTGTGCATCCGGGATATCAAAGAACTGAAGGGTGTAAAGAAAATGGACTCCGGCGATATCTATATCGGCGCGGGAACAACATTTTCACATATTACAGAAGATCCGGTGATACGGGAAAATATTCCTGTTCTCGGTGAGGCGGTTGACCAGGTAGGGGGGCCGCAGATACGGAATATCGGAACTATCGGAGGAAATATCTGCAACGGCGCCGTCAGCGCTGACAGCGCTCCGGCTCTTTTCTCGCTGAATGCGCTGCTGCGGACAGCGGACGGCAGCGGAGGAAGGACGGTTCCCGTACATGATTTTTACCTGGGGCCGGGAAAAGTTGATATCAAGCCAGGTGAAATACTGACCCACATTGTGATCCCGGAAAAGGAGTATGCAGGCTGCCAGGGACATTACATCAAATATTCCATGCGCAGGGCAATGGACATCGCAACCCTTAGCTGCTGTGTGGTAAGCAGGATCAATCGAGAGAAAAATATTCTCGAAGATATCCGGATCACCTTCGGCGTGGCGGCCCCGGTTCCCTTCCGCTGCACCGGAACAGAAGAAGCAGTAAAAGGAGCGGCGGTAAACGAAGCGCTTTATCAGGCTGTGGAAGAGAAGGTAAGGGAAGAAATCCATCCCAGGGATTCCTGGAGAGCGTCAAGGGAATTCCGGCTTCAGATCGGCGGAGAAATCGCCAGACGGGCGCTGATAAGAACAGTGGAGATGGCAGCAGGAGGTGACAGAAGATGAAAAGGGAAAAAGTACTTGTGCAGTGTACGGTAAACGGAAAAGAAGTTGCGGAGTATGTGGACCCCAGAGAATCTCTTCTGGAAATGCTGCGGAACCGGCTGGGACTCACTTCCGTAAAAAAAGGATGCGAGGTAGGAGAATGCGGCGCCTGTACAGTGATCATAGACGGGGAGACTATTGACTCCTGTATTTATCTGGCGGTCTGGGCGGAAGGAAAAAACATCCGAACTCTGGAAGGTCTGGAGAAAAACGGAGAGCTTACCAGGATCCAGGAGGCATTTATTGAAGAAGGAGCCGTACAATGCGGCTTCTGTACGCCGGGATTTATCATGTCCGCAACCGTTCTTCTGGAACGCGGCGAGGTTTTGTCCAGAGAGGCTATTAAAAAGCAGATGTCCGGAAATCTCTGCCGTTGTACCGGATACCAGAATATTGTCAACGCAGTGGAAAAAGTGATGAAGGAGAACGCAGATCACAAGTGATCCTGAAATGGCGCGGATGAAAAGCGTCAGGCTGGAGGTTGAAAACAGTTTATGTCTGAAGAAAATGTAATAGTGGTCCGCGGCGGCGGAGATCTGGCCAGCGGAGTGATCCACAGACTGTACCGCTGCGGATATAAAGTGCTTATTCTGGAAAGCGAAAGGCCCAGCGCTATCCGGAGGGAAGTATCCTTCTGCGAGGCCGTCTATGATGGAGAAGCTTTTGTGGAAGGTGTTCTCAGCCATAAGATCAAAGATGTCAGCGAGTGCGGGAAGGTATGGGATTTAAAGGAAATTCCCCTTCTGGTAGACGAAACAGGAGAATCCATTGCCAGGTGCAGGCCGGCGGCAGTGATCGACGGGATCCTTGCAAAAAGAAATCTGGGGACAAGCCGGGAGATGGCGCCGCTTACCATTGCTCTGGGACCTGGATTTACCGCGGGAGAAGATGTGGACTATGTGATAGAGACACAGAGAGGGCACGATCTTGGCAGAATCATCGAGGAGGGGGAAGCCGCTCCCAATACAGGGGTTCCCGGCGTGATCGCCGGAGTGGGAAAGGAAAGAGTGATCCATTCTCCGGCATCCGGCAGCATTAAAAATCTGGCGAAGATCGGGGATTTTGTAGAAAAAGGGCAGATAATCGCTGAAGTGAAAGGGGTATCTGTGCCGGCGTCCATCACCGGAGTGCTGCGAGGAATCATCCGTGACGGCTATATTGTCCATAAAGGAATGAAAATTGCCGATATCGATCCCCGGAAGGAACAGAAAAAAAACTGCAGTACTATTTCTGACAAGGCAAGATGCATAGCGGGAAGCGTTGTGGAGATCCTGCTGGCAGAAGGCGTGCTTCCGGCGCGGAAAACATCCTGAACGTGTAAGATTATTGTAAAAAGAAATGCAGGTAAGATATGACAGAGTCAGAAAGAAGCGGACACAGAGCAGGCGGCGGATTTCTTGAAAAGCTTGCGATAAATATACAGGACGGAGGCTGCACAGTGATCGCATTCACAGGCGGCGGCGGAAAAACAAGCCTGATCTTTCGGCTGACAAAGGAACTGACTGCAGCAGGAAAAAAAGTGATCATTACAACCACCACCCACATGGCGGCAGAACAGGAACGCCCCTTCTCGGAAAACGGCAATTCGGGGCGGATCAGAGAAAATCTTGATCGGTATCGCTATACTCTGGCGGCCTGTGTGGAAAAGAAAAGCGGAAAGCTTTGCAGCCTTCCGAAAGATGTTCTGGAAAGTTTAAGGGATTTCTGTGATGTGCTGCTTATCGAAGCGGACGGTTCCCGGGGGTTCCCTCTGAAAGTACCGGAAGCCTGGGAACCGGTGATTCCGGAGTTTACAGACATAGTAGTAGGAGTGCTCGGACTGGATTCCCTGGGGAGGACCATTGGCGTGACTGCTCATCGGAAAGAGCGGACAGAGGAACTTCTTGGAAAGACACAGGAAGCTCTCATAGAGCCGGAGGATCTTGTAAAAATTGCGGCTTCCGAAAAGGGTCTGAGAAAAGGTGCGGGGAACCGGGCGTATCGGGTATATCTGAATAAAGCGGATGTTCTGCCTGATCCGGAAATTGCCGGGAGAATCTGTATGAAACTGAAAAAGCGGGGAATCGCGGCATTCTATGGGAGTCTGACGCGGTCTGTACAGAAGCCGGGAAAATGAGCATTGCGGCTAATTATATGAAAAATCGGTATGAGAATATGAAAATCGGTATGATACTTCTGGCGGCTGGATACAGCCGCCGGTTTGGTTCCAATAAACTTTTATATGAGATAGAAGGCCGGCCCATGTATCTCAGAACACTGGATCAGCTTATCCAGGCAGGAAAAGAGCTGGCGGAAGATAAAAAAGAAAACAAGAGAAAAGAGAAAAACAGCCGTCCTCAGAAGCAGGCGCTTGTGCTGGAGACGGCTGTGGTAACGCAGTATCAGGAAATTAAAGAGGCAGCGAAAAGCCAGGGAGTGACGGTCCTGATAAACCATCATCCGGAGAAGGGCATCTCATCTTCTCTGAAGACAGGGCTGGAATATTTTAAAGATACCGACGCCTGCCTTTTTGCGGTGGCGGATCAGCCATGGCTGACCTCCGGCACTATTGCCGGACTTGTAAGTCTTTTCCTGAAGTCCGGAAAAGGGATCGCCTGCGTTTCTAAGGAAAAACAGCCTGGCAATCCATGCATTTTTGCCAGAAAGTATTATCCGCAGCTTATGGCTCTTACCGGAGACAAAGGCGGCAAAAGAGTTTTGAACGCACACCTGGAGGATACGGCTTTTTTTGAGGCTGCGGACGGTTGGGAAATAGAGGACGTGGATTTTCTGCCGCACCAAAAAAGAAAGTTCTGAATAAGAAGTAAGCTTTTTGATATAATACAAACCTGGAAGTATAAAAGCTTACAGGTTACAGCAGATGTATATAAACAGGGGATATCGTGAAGTTAGTTGATTCACGATATCCCCTTTCTCAACATTCATATTCTAGCATAGCACATCTTGTATGTAAAGTCTCATATATGCATTTAATCATGCGTTTTTTACCGAAAACTTGTTAATTTTGCCGGATTCAAATACCCCTCTCGATTAAGAGTCGTGTCGAAAAAATTTAAAAAGAATGGAATCTAAGGAAAACATCTTAATTCTTTTCGTGAATCAACTAACTTCACGAAAAATTTGAGATGTTTTTTTATGGAAAAGAACACGTATTACTCGATCACTGTGCGGAAATTCAGTGTACTTACCACGCATTTGGACTGGATGAAGAAGACGCAGGAACTTTATAACGAAATCCTGGGATTTTATTACAACTTATATCTGGATATGTATTCAGAGACAAGTGTTTTTGATGAAAGTACCGGAGATTTTCAGAAAAAGAACGGGAAAAGTACTCCAGGTTCCACAGAGGTCATGCGCGAGCTGGAGAAGCTGACGATCATGGGACGGGAGAAAAAAGCAGTTCCCTATCCCCTTCCCTGGGAGAAAATCCCTCTGTATTTTCGAAGAGCTGCGATTAACGGGGCTGTGGCAGCAGCAAAAAGCTATTTGTCCAGAACAGAAAACACTTGTCAGGGAAAGAAATATCCATATGATCATGCAAAATCAGAGAACCTTCTTTCCAAAGATCATAATGTGCCTGCTCAGAAGGATAGAACAATAAATTTTACAGAATCCGTTACATTTTATAAAGGAATGTATAAAGATTTTAAAGGAAATGAAATTTCATTAAAAATATGGACAGGTATTAAATGGCAATGGATCAGGTGCAGGTTGAGAGGAAATACAGTTCCAACAGATGGGAAGATGATGTCCCCGGCTTTGATACTGAAAGATACCCATGCGGAACTGCATATCCCGTGGAAATCACAGGTATGCGACGGGAGAAGCGCAAAAGAGCGCATGTCCGCAGGAGATAAGATCTGCTCTGTAGTTTTTACCAACAGAGATGCCTGTGTTATATGCTGCATCCAGGATAAAAACGGAGCTATGGAAAATTGTCTGTTTTTAAAAGGCGGAGCAGAATATGCGCACTATTGCAAGGTGATAACAGAGAAGCTTAAAAAATCCCAGAGGTCTTCCGGAGGTGGGAATCATCCGCGGGCGAATATAAAATACTGGGAAAAACTGAAAAATATCAGTGAACATTATGCTCACCAGTTCAGCAGACAGGTAATTGATTACTGCAAAGAGCATAATGTGAAAATACTGGTAATGCCTGAATACGATCTTGGCCACAGAAAACTGATTATATGGTCTTCAGGAAACTACTCGCCTATTTATCTGAGCACGTCTATCCGTCAGAAAATCAAATACAAGGCATGGCAGGCGGGAATCGTGGCGCTGGAATCACAGCAGTATAAAACCAGTTCTGTGTGCAGCGTCTGCGGAGGAACAGTTAAGTTAAAAGGAAGTAATTTTTATTGTGAAAACGGACATCAGGGGAACCGATATCTGAACACGGCTCTGAATCTGGGAAAGAAATGTATTCTGGGCTTTGCCAATTCAGAGGCAAAATAATTATAGAGAAAACAGGCGGGAAACCGCTGTTTTCATAGATAACAGCAGGAAACTGCGGAAACGGCGGTACCTATAGGGCATCGCCGCTGGGTATGAGCACCGCCCGCCGGAGCCGTATAAGGCCCCGGGAAGAATGGAGCCGGGAGGCTGCGAGAGTGTTTGAAGTTATAAAAAACGATTATTTACAGTGATTTTCATTACAAAAAATTGTATTTCCTAGATGAAATACAGAAAGAAGAAGGTTGTTATGGATAGGAAGTATACGATTGCTGTAGCTGGAACTGGATACGTGGGATTATCAATCGCCACGCTGCTGGCGCAACATCATAGGGTTTATTCGGTGGACATTGTTCCGGCAAAGGTTGATATGGTGAACCAGCGCAAATCACCGATTCAAGATGAATATATTGAAAAGTATCTGGCAGAGAAGGACTTAGATTTGACCGCAACGCTTGACGCAGAGATGGCGTATAGTGCTGCGGATTTTGTTGTAATCGCGGCACCAACAAACTACGATTCAAGTACACAGCACTTTGACACGAGTGCTGTCGAGAATGTCATTGATCTGGTTATGAAATATAACCCGGAAGCGATCATGGTCATCAAGAGCACCATTCCGGTCGGATATACGAAAAGTATCCGGGAGAAAACGGGAAGCAAAAATATCCTATTCAGCCCTGAATTTTTAAGAGAGTCAAAAGCATTATACGATAACTTATATCCTTCACGGATCATCGTGGGCACTGATATGGATGACGAGCGTCTGTTTAATGCCGCACATACTTTTGCTGATCTTCTGCAGGAAGGTGCCATTAAGGAGAACATTGATATCCTGTTTATGGGATTTACAGAAGCTGAGGCGGTAAAACTGTTCGCCAATACATATCTGGCGCTTCGTGTAGCGTACTTTAACGAACTTGATACTTATGCGGAAATGAAAGGACTTAATACTCGGCAGATTATTAAAGGGGTCTGCCTGGATCCGCGTGTTGGAGATTTTTATAACAATCCTAGTTTTGGGTATGGCGGATACTGTTTGCCGAAAGATACAAAGCAGTTGTTGGCAAACTATCAGGATGTTCCGGAAAACTTGATTGAAGCAATTGTAGAGAGTAACAGAACGAGGAAAGATTTTATAGCAGACCGTGTACTGAAATTGGCTGGATATTATGACTATTACAATCGTGGCGACTACAGCGCCGATGAAGAAAAGAAATGTATCATTGGCGTGTACCGACTGACCATGAAGAGCAATAGCGACAATTTCCGTCAAAGCAGTATTCAAGGTGTAATGAAGAGAATCAAAGCCAAGGGAGCTACGGTAGTGATCTATGAGCCTAGTCTGGAAGATGGCAGTACGTTCTTTGGAAGTGTTGTTGTAAATGATCTTCTGAAATTTAAGGAAATGTCTCAGACCATCATTGCTAATCGATATGATAAGTGCTTGGATGATGTGAAAGAAAAAGTTTACACGAGAGATATTTTCCAGAGGGATTAGGAGAGAAGAAAGATGAAGGGAATCATACTTGCCGGCGGGTCCGGCACAAGACTATATCCATTAACGAAAGTGACATCCAAACAGTTATTGCCTGTTTATGATAAACCGATGATCTATTACCCGATGTCTGTTCTGATGAACGCAGGCATTCGGGATATTCTGATTATTTCTACGCCTCAAGATACTCCACGGTTTGAAGAATTGTTAGGTGACGGGTATCAGTTTGGCGTCCATCTCACCTATGCCGTTCAGCCCTCTCCGGATGGACTTGCTCAGGCGTTTATTATAGGAGCTGACTTTATCGGTGATGAGCCGGTGGCTATGGTGTTAGGTGATAACATCTTTGCTGGCCACGGCCTAAAGAAAAGGTTAAGAGCTGCTGTGGCGAATGCAGAATCCGGTAAAGGCGCAACTGTTTTTGGCTACTATGTAGATGATCCGGAACGTTTTGGTATTGTAGAATTTGACAAGAATGGTAAAGCAGTGAGTATCGAAGAAAAACCGGAACATCCTAAGAGCAATTATTGCGTAACCGGTCTCTATTTCTATGACAATGAGGTCGTGAATTACGCTAAAAGTTTAAAGCCTTCTGCTCGTGGGGAATTGGAGATTACAGACCTTAACCGCATCTACCTGGATGCGGGAAAACTGAATGTGGAACTATTGGGACAGGGCTTTACCTGGCTGGATACCGGCACTCATGAGAGTCTGGTTGATGCCACAAATTTTGTAAAAACCATGGAGCAGCATCAGCACCGAAAGATTGCCTGTCTGGAAGAAATCGCATATTTAAACGGTTGGATCACGAAGGATGATGTAATGGCTGTCTATGAGGAACTGAAAAAGAACCAGTATGGCCAGTATCTGAAAGATGTATTGGATGGCAAATATATTGATGTGTTTCATTAAGTAGAAATAAGAGGAAAAGTGAGTATGAAAAAATATCTGATTACCGGCTGTGCCGGATTTATCGGTTCTAATTTTGTTTATTACATGTTGAAAAAATATCAGGATATTTTGTTAGTTAATTTGGACAAGCTGACTTATGCGGGAAACCTTGAAAACTTGAAAGACGTGGAAGGTGATCTCCGTCATGTCTTCGTACAGGGTGATATTTGTGATAAAGAGCTTGTCGCTGGCCTATTTGAAAAATATGACTTTGATTATGTTATCAACTTTGCGGCGGAGAGCCATGTGGACCGCAGCATTGCCAACCCGGAAATCTTTGTCCAGACCAATGTGATGGGAACTGTGAACCTGCTACAACGTGCAAAGGAAGCCTGGTATGATCCGGATACGAAGACCTGGAAGGAAGGAAAGAAGTATCTTCAGGTATCTACAGATGAAGTCTACGGCGCACTGGGTGCAGATGGCTACTTTACTGAGGCCACACCGCTCTCTCCCCATAGTCCTTATTCTTCTTCAAAGGCAAGTGCAGACCATTTTGTGATGGCGTTTCATGATACTTATGGGATGCCGATTAACATTACCCGCTGCTCTAACAACTACGGCCCCTATCAGTTCCCGGAGAAGCTTATCCCGCTGATGATAAATAATGTTAAACATTACAAGCCGCTGCCAGTTTATGGTGATGGGATGCAGATTCGAGACTGGCTCTATGTCGAGGATCACTGCAAAGCGATTGATATGGTAGCTAACGGCGGGAAGATTGGCGAAGTCTACAACGTGGGTGGCCATAATGAACATCCCAACATCTTTATTGTCAGGACGATCATTGAGCAGCTTCATGACCGTCTGCACGATGATGGCATTTCCGATGCACTGATCAAGCATGTGGAAGACCGTCTGGGTCACGACCGCCGTTATGGTATCGACCCGACTAAGATCAAAAATGATCTGGGCTGGTATCCAGAGACACCTTTTGAGAAGGGAATTGTTCTGACTATTGACTGGTATCTGACTCATGAAGAATGGATGGATCATGTAACCAGCGGAAATTACCAGAAATACTACGAGGAAATGTATAAGAACAAAGCAGAGGTATAAACCATGAAGTTTTTCGTGACCGGCGTCAATGGCCAGTTGGGTCATGACGTGATGAATGAAATACAGAAAAGAGGCTATGAGGGAATCGGTTCTGATCTCGCAGAACAGTATGTGGGCGTAGCGGATGGTTCTGCTGTCACCACAATGCCCTATGTTTCACTGGATATAACGGACAGAGAAGCCGTCAGGAATGTAATACAGAAGATAAAACCAGACGCCGTTATCCATTGTGCCGCCTGGACGGCTGTGGATATGGCAGAAGATGACGATAAAGTTGAAAAAGTTCGTGCTGTCAATGCTGGCGGGACAAAGAACATAGCGGGTGCCTGCAAAGAGGTGGATTGTAAGATGCTCTACCTGTCCACGGACTATGTGTTCGACGGCCAGGGGACAACACCTTGGGAACCGGACTGCAAGGATTATAAGCCGCTGAATGTATACGGACAGACAAAACTGGAAGGAGAACTGGCCGTTAGCAGTACTTTAGAGAAATTTTTTATCGTCCGTATCGCATGGGTGTTTGGTCTGAATGGCAAGAACTTTATCAAGACGATGATCAACGTGGGGAAAAAACATAATGAGGTGCGGGTGGTAAACGATCAGATCGGTACACCGACTTATACTTATGATCTGGCTCGTCTGCTGGTCGATATGTGTGAGACGGATAAGTATGGCTACTATCATGCAACAAATGCAGAACTGAGCGAACAGGAAGCTGAACAAACTGAAAGCAAAGCCGGTTACATCAGTTGGTATGACTTCTGCTGTGAGTTTTATAAGCAGTATGGCTTAGAAACAAAGGTAATTCCTGTAACTACGGAAGAATATGGTCTGAGTAAAGCGGCAAGACCCTTTAACAGTCGTTTAGATAAGAAAAAGCTGGTGCAGAATGGATTTACTCCACTTCCTAGCTGGCGTGATGCCGTCAGCCGCTATCTGAAAGAGGCAAAATTGTAAGGAGAAAAGATGAAATGGGACAAATTAAAGTAACGAAAGCCTCAATTGATGGATTGTATGTGATTGAGCCCACAGTACATGGAGATAGTCGGGGTTATTTCGTAGAAACATACAATCAGAATGATATGCATGAAGCTGGCCTGGATATGGTCTTTGTCCAGGATAACCAGTCAATGAGCACCAAGGGTGTGCTGCGGGGTCTGCATTTCCAGAAAAATTATCCCCAGGGCAAACTGGTGCGTGTAATCCAGGGAACGGTATTTGACGTGGCTGTCGATCTGCGCTCCGGCAGTAAGACTTATGGTCAGTGGTTCGGTGTGAAACTGAGTGAGGAAAACAATAAACAGTTTTATATTTCGGAAGGCTTTGCACATGGATTCCTGGTGCTGTCAGATGTGGCGAAGTTCTGCTATAAGGTAACGGACTTCTATCACCCGGGTGATGAGGGCGGTCTGGCCTGGAATGACCCTGAGATTGGTATTCAGTGGCCGAAACTGGAAGGTACATATAAAGGAACACCCAGTGCGGAAGGTTATACAGTGGATGGTGTGCCGCTGAACCTTAGTGAAAAGGATCAGAAATGGCTGGGATTGAAAGATACATTTAAGTTTTAAAGGAGAAAACGTCCATGCAGAAAGATGATGTACAACACGTTTTCCTGATCGGTGCCAAGTCACTTGGGGCATACGGTGGATATGAGACATTCATCAATAAGCTGACAGAATACCATCAGAATAACAAGAGAATAAAATATCATGTGGCCTGTAAAGCCAACGGTGATGGCAGCATGGACCCATATCAGACAGAGGGCGCACAGATTATCAATGATCATGAGTTTACATACCATAATGCCCATTGTTTTCGAGTAAAGATTCCTGAAAAATTGGGTTCGGCGCAGGCTATTTATTATGATGTAGCGGCGCTGAAGATAAGCTGTGAAATTATAAAAAGAGACAAGATAAAGCATCCGATTGTTTATATTATGGCCTGCCGTATTGGCCCTTTTATGAAGCATTATTATTACAAGATACATAAATTTGGAGGGAAAGTATATTTGAACCCCGACGGTCATGAGTGGATGCGTGCGAAATGGAATAAGCTTGTACGAAAGTATTGGAAGATATCGGAACAAATAATGGTTAAATATTCAGATCTTGTTATCTGTGATTCGATTAATATAGAGAAATATATTCATGAATCATATGATAATAAGGGAATAAAAAGGAACTGTCCTAAAACTACATTTATTGCTTATGGAGCAGATTTAACATTAAGCAGTTTAGGAGATGAATCCCCTAAGTTGTTAAAATGGTATGAAGAAAAGAATGTTAAAAAGAAAGAATATTATCTTGTAGTGGGACGATTTGTGCCTGAAAATTCTTTCGAAATAATGATACGAGAATTTATGAAATCGAGATCGAAAAGAGATCTTGTGATCATTACAAATGTAAATGATAGATTTTTGCAGAAACTAGAAAATAAATTGCATTTTAAAGAGGATAAACGAATAAAGTTTGTTGGCACTGTGTATGATCAAGAACTTCTGAAGAAAATAAGGGAGAATGCTTATGGATATTTACATGGTCATACAGTAGGTGGAACAAATCCTAGTCTGATAGAAGCACTTGGCAGCACAAATTTGAATCTTTTGGTAGATGTTAGTTTTAATCGGGAAGTTGCTGAAAATTGTGCATTATATTGGAATTATCAATCTGGAGATTTGGCAAACCTTATTAATGAAACGGATAATTTGGAACTTGAAATAATTGAGAAAATGGGTAACAATGCAAAACAAAGAGTAAAAGACGCCTACAGTTGGAACTTTATATGCGATGAATATGCATTGGTTTTTAAGAATCGGTGAGGAGAATAATGCTATAATTTTAAGGAGCATATATAGATGAAAATATTACATTATTTTTTGGGATTTCCGCCCTATAGGACAGGAGGACTGACGAAATATGCATTTGATTTAATGACGGCTCAAGTGGAAGATGGACATTCAGTAGTGGCTTTTTGGCCAGGTAGAATAGGAATTATTAGTAAGAAAGTATCGTTGAGACCACAAAAGCCTGTTTGTGGTATAAAAAATTATGAGCTAATTAATCCTTTGCCAATCCCGCTTGATGAGGGGATTTCTGAGGTTGAGGCTTATATTAAATCTTGCGATATAAAAGCATATAAAACATTCTTAGGCTCAATTCAACCACAAGTTATTCATATTCATACGTTAATGGGATTACACAAAGAATTTTTTGATGTTGCTGAACAATTAAGAATTAGAACCGTTTTTACAACACATGATTATTTCGGAATTTGTCCTAAAGTGACGTTATTTCGTCAGGGGGAAACCTGTGATAATGACAATGATTGTAAAATGTGTGTGAGATGTAATCAAAATGCGCTGTCATTGAGTAAAATAATAGTAATGCAAACGCCGTTTTATCGTATATTAAAAAATACATTGTTAGTGAGAATATTAAGAAAACATCATAGGAATCAATTTTTTAATGAATTAGATACAACTTTTGCGAAAAAAAAAGGAGCAGATATTGAGATCCTGGCACAACAATATAAACAATTAAGAATGTATTATATTAACATGCTAAAAAAGATCTGTTTAATTCATTTTAATTCTACAGTTGCAAAAGATGTATATTTAAGATACTTTGTACCTAAGAATAGTAAAGTTTTAACAATATCGCATCGAGATATTAAAGATAATAGATATAGTAATGTCTGGAAACCGGAAAAAGAATTAAGACTTACATTTTTAGCTTCTCCGAAACCTTATAAGGGGTTTGCAATCTTAAAAGAAGCACTTGATGATTTGTGGAATTGTGGAATAAGAAATTTTTATTTGAAAATTTATGGTAATGTATATGATAAGAGCCCATATATGATTATTAACTCAAATGGCTTTAAACAAGAGGATTTAAAAGTAATTTTTGCGAATACAGATGTTTTAGTTGCACCAAGCGTATGGTATGAAACGTTCGGATTCACTGTATTAGAAGCTTTGAGCTATGGAGTTCCTGTAATTGTAAGTGATCGTGTTGGAGCAAAGGATATTTTAGGAAAAGCTGGCATAGTGATAAAAGCAGGATCTGTTGAAGAATTAAAGAATGCAATAAAAGATTTAACGTTGGATCGACAAAAAAATATGCGGCAGGCTATTAAAGATTCTATTGAAATAATGGATTGGAAGAAATTTGTCAAATGTAATTATGAATTATATCAATATCAGTTTTGAAAGAAATTAAATATTGAAAGAGGAAAAGAAATGGATAAAGTTTCTGTAATTGTTGCAGCATATAATGTTGAAAAATATATTGACAGATGTGTTAAAAGTTTAATAGAACAAACATATAAAAATATTGAAATTATTATTGTGGATGACGGATCAGTAGATGATACATCGAAATTATGTGATTCATATTGTTCATTAGATAATAGAATAATTTGTTTGCATAAAAAGAATGGTGGATTATCTTCAGCTAGAAATTACGGGATAAAACATTCAAAAGCTCCATTTATTGCATTTGTAGATGGAGATGATTGGGTAGAAAAAGATTTCATAGAAACTCTTTATTATAATATAAAAAAAGAAAATGCTGATTTATCGATTGTTGGGTATAGAATGGTATGGGATAATGGTAAAACAAAATGTAATACTCCTCAAAATGAGTACCGAGTATTTGACCAAGATACCGCCTTGCATGAACTTTTTTCACAGGAAAAGATGGGATGTATGGCTTGGCAGAGAATGTATAAAAGAGACATTTTTAATGAGATTTTATTTCCGGAAGGTAAATTATTCGAAGATGTAGCAATTGCATTAGAAGTTATGCTTCGTTGTAATAAGGTTGTATGGACTGGTGACTTTAAGTATAATTATTATCAAAGAAGTGGTAGTATTGTAAATTCTAATTTTAATTTAGACAAATTATATATGTTAGAATGCTGCCAAAAGATGATTGAGTTTTCGAATTCTAAGGAAGGACGCTTTGATAAAGAAACGAATGCATTTTACTTAAAATCTGCTATGATGCTAATGATGCAAGCATATGGCTCAATCAAGTCAAATGAAACATCTAAAGCAAAAAGGATAATTAGAAATGGAATAATTGAACATCAAAATTATATTTGGGGAAATCCTTATTTATCGAAAATTAGACAGTTTATCCTTATGTTAATGAGAAACAAATATGTACCAGAGAGAGTATTGTATAAATTATGGAAAATAAATATGGAAAAATAAGAGGGAAAAAAACTTTAATTATTAAGTCAAGTATTAATGATTTTGAAAAGTATTATAGTGATAAAATGAAAAAATTAGACGTAGACGTCTATGATTATTTGAAACCAACTATAAACTACGAAAATACTCATATAAAAATTCTTTTCAAAATAATAAGAAGAATAGATAAATATCTTCCTATTTATAGTCTTTTTTTTGATAAATGGTGGAAGCAGATATATACATATGATAGGATAATTGTTTTTGATTATTTTGCAAATCCACAAATATTAAGACGTATAAAAATTAAGCATAAAGAAGTTGACTTGATATTATGGTTATGGAATACTGCACCTAATAATATTGAAGAATTAAAAAAATATGCTACAGTTTTCTGCTTTGATCATGTTAGCTGTGAAAAATGGAAATTAAGATATAATACACAATTTTATTTTTCAATACCCGAAAAAAAATATTCAGTTAAAGTAAATGATCCTATAGATATTTATTTTATCGGAGCGGATAAAGGAAGATTAAAACAATTACTTTCTTTAAGTTCTGAATTTGAAAATATGGGATTAAAATACAAATTTGAAATATTATCAGATAGTAAAGAAAGTTATAATAATTCGATTGTTATATTAAAGGAACCGGAAAGCTATCAGAAAATTATTGATAATATCGGTAATGCTAAGTGTATTTTGGAAATAGTTAAGGAAGGTCAAGATGGTATTACTTTACGTGCTTTAGAGGCTCTTTTCTTTGGAAAAAAGCTTATCACAAATGATAAGAAAATTGTAGATTACAATTTTTATGATAAAAATAATATATTCATATTAAATGTCGATGATACTAAACATTTATTTGAGTTCCTTAAAACGCCATACAAAATTATTGATAAAGAGGTTAAAGAACAATATACATATGAATGTTGGTTAAACAGAATGCACAGTAAATAAATCTATTAAAATTTAATATTTTATATCCTTTTAGAGATGCCGAGAAGTATGAGATGTTTGCTTAAAAGACCAAATATAGAATCAGTAGAGAAAAATAATGTTTCAGGGAGGAATATATATGGGGTTTGAAATAGTTCCTTTTTTATTGAAAAAAAAGATTAATAGATACCCTGATTTTGATTATTCTGATTTACAGTTAGTTAATTTTAGAGTATCTAATTATGATACGGAACAAGTAAGGATGAATTTAGTATTACCATTAATTAATAAGAAATCTATTTATGGCGGTATTAGCACGGCATTGAAGTTTTTTTTCGCTCTATCTAAAAAGTATAATGCGGATATGCGAATTATTGTAACCGATGTCGATATAGATTCGCAAACTCAAAAAGATTATCCAGAATGGAATATCTGTGATACAGATATTGATCTACAAAAGGATAATGTGATATCATTATGTGCTATTCCACCGTTCAAAAGGAATGCGAAAACAATAGCTATTAGAAAAAATGATTTTTTCATAACAACATCTTGGAAAACTAAATATGTATTTGAAAATATTAGTAAATTTCAAAATGATTCTTGGAGGGTAATTCGTCCAGTTCTTTATTTTATACAGGATTATGAACCTGGTTTTTACGCATGGTCTACAGATTCGGTTTTAGCAGATTCTACATATATGGATCATAATATAATTGCAGTGTTTAATTCAAAAAATTTGAGAGATTATTTTCAAAAATTAAATTACCATTTTGAACATGAATATTATTTTAATCCTATTCTTAACCCTACTATGGCTCAAGTATTAAAGGAAAGTAATACTAATACAGAAAGAGCGAAGAGAATCCTTTTTTACGGGAGACCATTTGAACAGCGAAATTGCTTTTCTTTAGGAGTTGAATCTTTAAGGAGATATATTCAAAAATATAAACCAGATAGAGAGTGGGAATTTATATCGATAGGTGCTTGGCATAGAAGTATAGACTTAGGATGTGGACATACTCTTTATTCTAAAGGAAAATTATCATTAGAAGAATATGCGGAATTATTATTGTCCAGTAAAGTGGGAATTTCTTTAATGTGTTCTCCGCATCCAAGCTATCCTCCGTTAGAAATGGCGACATTTGGAGTGCGAACAGTTACAAATAGTTATATATGTAAAGATTTAACAGATTTTAGTAATAACATTATTTCCGTAAGAAAAATGAGTATTGAGAATCTTGCATATTCAATTAACAAAGCAGTACAGTTGAGCGCCTGTGAGCCAGAAATAAATTTAAATAGTTATTATTTTAAAGGCGAAGAACAATTTAACGAAATAATTACACAGCTCCAATCGTACTGGGGAAAGAGAGATTAACTTGAATATACTATTTATTGGTCATGAACGAGATATTAATGGGGCAAGTAAATCGTTGCTTAATATAATAAGTAGACTAGAAAATAAAAATAATATATATGTTTTAACCGCTTATTCTAGTGGAGAATTTTTGGATGAATTAAAAAATCATAATGTTAAAGTTATCATAAAAAAATTTTATCATTGGAAAGCGTATAAAGGGTCACTCAAGTATTGGCATGAAGAAAAAATTAAATATTTTCTATGGCATAAATTTGTAAATATCTTTACAGCTAAACAGCTTTCAAAATTGATAAAGAAAGAGAAGATTGATATAATACACTCGAATACAGGTGTGATTAATATAGGAGGACTTATAAGTAAGTATAGTGGATGTCCCCATGTATGGCATATTAGGGAATTCGGAGATTTGGATTTTAATATGTATCCTATAATTAATCAAAAAAAATATATTCGTTTTATGAATGCTTACACCACAAAATTTTTGATGATATCAAAAGCTGTTTTTAATCATTATGAATTTTTGGATATCAATAAAAAAAGGCTTGTTTATAATGGTGTGGATTCTTCTTATTATAATGGAAAGAAAGAATATCATAAAGACAGTTTGGTATTTTTAATTGCAGGGAGAGTGTCAAAAGAAAAGGGACAATTTGAGGCGATATCAGCTGCGGAAATTTTAGTTAATAATGGAATTACAAATTTTCAATTAATTATTGCAGGACTTCAAGTGGATAAGTTAAATATTCCTTTAAAATTAAAAAAACAGGTTCAGTATATTGGCACTGTCAAGGATATGGTTGAATTGAGAAAACGAGTTGATGTTGAATTAGTATGCTCGACTGCTGAAGCATTTGGTAGAGTAACTATTGAAGCAATGTTTGGTGCTATTCCTGTTATAGGTAGTAATACTGGTGGTACGACTGAACTTATTAATTCAGGAAGTAATGGATTTTTGTATGAAAAAGGTAATCCTAAAGATTTAGCGAAGAAAATGATGTATTTTATAAAAAATCCCTTCCAATTAAAAAAAATGGGGGAAAATGCACAAAAATTTGCCTTAGGTAACTTTAAAATTGAAAGATGTGTTTCTGAAATAGAAAAGATATACTTAGATATTCTTATCAAAGGGTAAGAGAGGAATATTAGGTTAATAAATTATTATGAATAATTTAATAAAAAAATTATTAAGAAAAGCAATAGTTCAAAAATATAGAATATTAAACAAAAATAAGAATGTAACTATAATTAGCCAAAATTGTATTGGCGGGGTAATATATTCAGATTTAAATTTACCTTTTCAATCTCCGACTATTAACATGTTTATAGAAGATGAAAATTTTGTAAAGCTAGTGGAAAATATAGAATATTATATGTCTTTAGATCCTGACGCTATAGAGGATGCTTTCCATGAGGGGGATTTAGTATATCCTAAAATAGCAGTTGGAGATATCGAGTTATGTTGTTTACATTATAAAAACTGTAATGAAGCAATAAATGCTTGGAATCGAAGAAAAAATAGAATTAATTATAACAATATTGTTGTTATTGCTAATTCTTGGAATTTGCATAATCAAAAAGAATATTTTACTAGAATTGTCAAAGCAGGATATAAAACGGTGATTTTTACACTTGATAATAATGAATTGCCAGAATGTGTACAGTTACCTGATTGGGGAAAGTTTATGTTAGATGAAAGAGGCATAGTACGCCCCAATATCACAGATATGATTCCCAATAGTCCTTATCTGTATTTTGAAAAATTTTTTGATTTTGTTGGATGGTTAAACAGTAATGGGTAATAATGCTTTTGGATTTGTTGTTTTACATTATTTAGATTTTGAAATGACAAAACAGTGTGTGCTTAATATTTTAGAAAATTGTCATAAGTACAATATTAAAATAGTTATTGTTGATAATGCTTCACAAAATGGCTCGGGAGAAAATTTAAAAAAATATTTTGAATATGAGCATAGGATAACTGTAATAATAAACGAAGAAAATTTAGGGTTCGCAAATGGTAATAATGTAGGGTATGAGTATCTGAAAAAATTTGAATATATTAATTTTATTATTATACTTAATAATGATGTTTTAATTAAGCAGAATAATTTTTTGGATACAGTTGTTTTACTATATCAGAGAAAGCACTTTAGTGTTCTAGGACCTGATATTTATAATCCTATTGAAAAAAAACATCAGAATCCATCAAGAACAGAACCTTTAAATTTATGTCAAATCGAAAGATTGTACAAGACTTTAGATGAGAGAAACAATCATTATTTAAAATATTTTATCAAAAAAGTTCTTCTTAATCTAATAAAACGTGACAAAAATTTTATTAAAAATTCTGAAGGGTATGATAGAGAACAAACTAATGTAGTTTTGCATGGGGCGTGTTATATTTTTTCTGCAGACTACATATTGAAAAGAAATAAAGCTTTCAATGCAGAAACTTTTTTATATTTAGAAGAAGAGATAATATATTTTGAATGTGTTAAAAGTGATCTGCAAATACTTTATTCCCCGGAAATAATAGTTTATCATTTAGAAGATGTATCAACAAAGAAAGCATTTAAGACGAGTTATTTTAGAGAAAAAATGATAACCGAAAATAAATTACATTCTACGGAAGTATTGCTAAAGTTAGTGAGTAACATGGAGAAAAAAAATGAAAAGAAGGATAATAACGATTAGTAAAAAAGAAATAGCAACTCTAGTTTTATTTTTTGCAGCTATAATAGTTGATTTTGTCCAAATTCATTTTAATTCAAATAAAATATTATTACCTTTTTGGATATGTATTTTGGCAATATTATTTTGCTTATCACCTAGGCTTAAAGTGAATTTTAGTAGATACAATTCTGTTCAAAGAATTTGGCTTATTTTACAATTGTATACAATATTTGCTACATTATTAAATTTTATTATTCATACGAGAAGAGCATATGGACTATCAGATCTAATAATATCCTGTTTATTTTCTTATATACTGCCATGCGTTGCAGCTTTATTTTTAGCAGGACAAAAACAAACGATATATTGGGCTGAGCTATTTAGAAATTTTGCTTTTTTATGTTCTATTTTAGGGATGTTTGAATATCTTACTAGAATACAAGTTTATTCTGGACTGATAACTTCAGAATTGGCAGCTAATAATCTTTTAGTGTTTAGCAGTTCGATTAGCAGAACATATAGGTTGACATTGTTTTTTTACCATCCAACCTATTATTCGTTAGTATTAGCAATAGGCATTATTTGTTGTTTGTTTTTCCCGTACAAAAATAGAGTGTTAAATTTACTTGGAATTATTTTAATGATGACAAATTTAGCCTTTACTCAATCAAGAACGGGGTGGATAGCTACAATTATAGGGGTCTTATTATTTTTAATGTGTGGAGGAAAAGGAATTAATAAAAGAGTAAGATTTTCCGTGATAAAAAGAGTATTAATAGGTATTGTTTTATTAGCAATAAGTTGTATTATGATATATATTTTTTTAAGACCTGTATTTGATAATATAATTAATATCATTGATGAAAGAGTATCAGAAATGTTACAAGGCAATGCCTATGGCGCTAGAATAGCTAATTTTAGTATTTTAAAGAGCATTATACAAAATGGTGAAAGTTATGTTTATCTGTTTGGAGGGGGAGAACGGTATGCCATTACATATTTACAAGCCCATACATTTGTTGATTCTTGGAGTAATGCTATAGATAATCAATTTCTTACTATATTTTTGAATTTTGGAATTATTGGATTGGGTTTATATGTAGGCTTATTAGTCGTTGTGATACGTTCTTTCTCTAAAATAAAAATTCATAAAGAATTAGCTTTTCCTTTTGTTGTGTTAATAATGCTTATTATAAGTTCTTTTTTATTCGAACCTATAGGTTCGAATTATATTGGTGTAGTCTTTAATATAGTTATAGGACTTACGTTTATTAAGAACTATAAAATAAAAAAGAAAGTGGTGAGTTGATTATTGAAAAATAGTAAAAGACTAGGTACTAATGCTGCGTTAAATGTAATTAAACAGTTATTTACTATATTATTTCCATTAATAACTTTCCCATATGCATCGAGAATATTAGGAGTTGCTAATTATGGGAAAATTAATTTTAGCTCATCAATAATTAGTTATATTTCTTTAATTGCTGGGTTAGGTGTGTATAATTATGCGATACGAGAGGGGGCAAGGGTAAGAGAGAGTAAAAACAAATTAAAAAAATTATCAAATGAAATTTTTACTATTAATTGTGCATCTACGGCAATTGCTTATTTAATATTGGGGCTATTATTAGTTTTTAATAATAAATTAAGCGATTATTCATGGCTATTATTAATACAGAGTAGCACTATATTATTTACAACATTAGGGATAGATTGGTTTAATGTTATCCATGAAGACTATTTTTTTATTACGCTCAGATATATCCTTTGCCAAGGATTATCACTTTTTTTAATGTTTATATTAGTAAGAAACCAGGAAGATTATTTACAATATGCATTTACTAGTGTGATCAGCAGTATTATTGCGAATATATTAAATTTGTTTTATATAAAAAAACAATATCAGTACATCCCTTGTATTACATTTAATAAAGAGTGTTTGATACACTTCAAATCAATTATGATTATGTTTGGAAGTGCAATTGCAACATTGATTTATATTAATTCAGATGTTACAATTTTAGGGATATTAAAGAATGATACTATTGTTGGATACTATAGTGTATCTGCAAAAATATATACGTTAATAAAACAGTTGTTGAATGCTTTATTAGTAGTTGCAATGCCAAGGTTGTCTAGTGAAATAGCAAAACTTGATTTTAAAATGATCAATAAGCATTATAATCAGATTTTTTCGTACTTAGTACTCATTTTAGGTCCAGCTTGTACTGGTTTATTTATGCTTAGCGATAATATAATTTTGTTGTTTTCAGGAAGCGAATATTTGCCGGCTGCTTCTTCATTAAGAATATTATCGGTTTCATTGTTATTTGCCACGATTGCATGTTTTTATGTGAATGTAATAATGATACCAAATCGGATGGAAAAATATGTTTTGCGTGCAACCGTTATATCTGCAGTTACAAATATAGTGCTGAATTTTATATTAATTCCTTTTTGGGGGCAGAATGCTGCGGCATTAACAACAGTAATTGCGGAATTACTTATGTTTATTTGTGGAGTATATTACACAAAGAAAATTGCACAGTTACATTTTAACAAAAATATACTTATTAGTTTTATTTGCAGTATAGGTGTCGTGATATTATGTATTATTAGTAAAATGTTTTTGTTGAATAACACGCTAATAATTGTTATTTCTTTGGGTGTTTCTATACTATTATGGGTAATTTGTATTATGGCTTTTTATAGAAAGGAAATTATGACTTTCATTAGGTGTAAACATAGGTAGACGTTAGCGTTAATGTATGTATATTACGGTGAAAATGGGTTCTTCCGCAAATATCCGTAAAGTTAACATTCCCTATACATTAACTTCGCAGCTAATAAATCTTTATTACAGTGACCATATATGGTACGCTTTACCATTTTCAACTTGCTGTTTGTCCCCCTTTTCCGGAACTGTGATTATTCCGGGGCTCTTTGAGCCACCTGTCCGGACTTTGAGAGCCACCATTCCAGAGAATGAGAGCCACATATTCCGGTAATTCAGAGCCACATTAGGCTCTATTACATAGATTTCCTTTATACTGTAAGAACACATCGTCTGATGTGAATACAGTTAAAGGAGGTCACCATTATGACCAAATATCGAGAAATCCTTCGCCTGAAAAGCTTAGGATTCAGTGAACGGAACATCGCACATAGTTGCGGTGTATCCCGTAACACAGTTGCCAAGGTCGTCAAAAAGTGTTTTTTGTCAAGTACTTTTCCCTGAAAAAAGCATCGGAATTCCCTTTTTTCAGCAAGGGATTTTCCCTGCCTTCAGCGGGCATTATGT
>ERZ1643250.332-NODE-332-length-53108-cov-6.960342_pt1 | contig 53108 bp, 39 predicted proteins | sample MGYA00579262_ERZ1643250 | MGnify/ENA primary metagenome ERZ1643250 (study PRJEB29033, sample SAMEA4952265) | chicken gut metagenome | biome: Broiler Chicken; feature: Gastrointestinal Tract; material: Caecum | place: Ireland | collected 2018 | study: Broiler...
AGGATTCAAGAGTCGTTACAATACAAGATTCTTTATTGCAATCCGTTCCATTCGGTTCTATAATAAAAATAACGACGGCGAAATGCCGCTGTGGACGGCATTTCGGAAAATTTTTTATAAAGAAGGAGAAGCCATATGAATCAGGAATTGTACAACGAAGCGGTGCGTTCGGACATCTTATCTAAAAAGCTTATCAGTCAGCTTTTGGAATGCATGGAGTACAGCAGCATTTCCTTTATCAACTGGACCATCGAAGTCCTGAAGGTTATTAAGACAAGAATTGACCGCGGAGATAAGATCACAGATGAGGTTTCCGGTATCACCTATAATACCAGAACCTTCCGTAAATTTGTAAAGGACAATTTTTCATCCTATATTGAAAGCCAGGTGTTTTCAGGTTCGAACAAAGGTGAAAAAGTTTATTTTTCCCTGGAAGCCTGTGAGGGCGGTTATAACCTTCTCATGGCTGATTCCTCCAAAAATAAAACCTATCGGTGGATTTCCAGTCTGAGCGAACGCTTTTCTCTGGTAGAAATGATCGCCACAGGAATTGTCTACATAAAAGATGTAAAAACGAATACATATCAGCCATTTATCTCCGGAAACGGTAAATACTGCCGGTATGATAAGGAGACAGGGCATATTCTGGAGCTGAAATAAAGCGTGTAAAATAAAGGATTTTCGGCTACAAGGAAGTATTATCTTCCGATTAGGCGGCATGACTCCGTTCAAGGGCTATGCCGTCTTTTTCTATTTATCGGATTCTTTCCGTCCCGTCTGCGTCATTTTGAACTATTGACAAATTTCTTGATTTGCTATATTATATAACAGTGATATATAACAATGTTATGAAGAAGGCAGTGAAAACATGAGCGAAACGGAACAAACAACATTACACCTAATTCTTTCAGCGGCAATGCAGGAATTTCTTGAGAAGGGTTATAAATCTGCTTCATTGCGAAATATTGTCAAAACAGCGGGTGTGACAACAGGGGCGTTCTACGGCTACTACAACAGCAAAGAGGACTTGTTTGAAGCACTGGTAGGAGAACATTACAATTTTTTACTGGAACGATTTTGTAAGGCACAAAAAGAATTTGCGGAAATTCCTCCAGAGGAACAACCCGACAATCTTTCCTCTACTTCCGGCGGGTGCATGTATGACATGCTCTTATATGCCTATGAACACTTGAATGAATTTAAGCTCATACTTTGCTGTTCAGAGGGAACACGTTTTTCAAAACTGATTGATGAAATGGTGGAAATAGAAACAAAAGGAACACATGATTATTTAGCAGTTCTTGAAAAGTTAGGCAGACCTGCCCCACCCATTGATGAGCGGTTAGAGCATATCTTGATTACAGGAATGTTTAATACATTTTTTGAGCTGATTATCCATGAAATGCCGCTTGAAGAAGCAAAGCACTATTTGAAAGAAATGAGAGCTTTCTATACCGCAGGATGGATGAAAATTATGGGGCAATAAAAACAAATAAATTCGTTAGGGCAATCTGCCCCATCATTCATGATAATGGAAAGTGTATGCTTTCCATTATATTTGATGCATGGGTTAGTTTTGGCTAACTTATCGGGTATACAATCAACCGAAATACGGATATTCGAGGGCAGATATTTAGTCCTCATATCATAAAAAATTTTCAAGGAGGTTTTTTCAATGAAAAAACAGTCTAATCTATCAAGACTGATGGGCTATGCCGGAGGGCATAGGATATTGACCTATCTTTCTTGGGTATTGTCCGTAATGAGTGCGCTGTTAGCTCTTGTGCCTTTTTGGTATATATGGCGTATCATTCACGACATACTGGAAGTTTCCCCGGATTTCGTGGAAGCGGGGAATGTTACAGGCTACGGCTGGTCTGCGGTTTTGTTTGCGGTTATCTCCATTGTTGTTTATATAGCCGCTTTGATGTGTTCGCACATGAGTGCGTTCCGGGTTGCCGCAAATATCCGAAAAGAGCTTATGCGCCATATTACAGCGCTGCCGCTTGGTGTGACAGAAAAATATGGAAGCGGAAAACTGCGGAGAATTGTGAACAGTTCCAGTGCTGCTACGGAAACCTATCTTGCACACAGGCTGCCCGATAAAGCGGGGGCGATTGCCACACCCATAGGGCTGCTTTTCCTGCTGCTTGCCTTTGACTGGCGATTAGGGCTTTTAAGCCTTGTTCCCGTTGTGCTTGGTTTTCTGATTATGATGAAAATGACAGGAAAAGACATGGAAAAGCGTATGGAACAATATCAAAATGCGCTTGCTGATATGTCAAATGAAGCAGTTGAATATGTGCGGGGCGTACCCGTAGTAAAGACTTTCGGACAGACAATTTTTTCTTTCAAACGTTTCAAAAGCGCGATTGATAATTATGAAACATGGGTAATTGCATATACAAAGGGGCTGCGTCTGCCTATGATGTTCTATACAACGGCAATTAACGGCGTATTCGCATTTCTGATTGCCGGAGGGATTCTCTTTACAAGGGGCGGCGCAACAAATGAACTTCTGTTAAACCTTATTTTCTATATTGTGATTACGCCCGTCATTGGTACGACACTCACAAAAATTATGTTTATGAGCGAGGACGCAATGATTGTAGGCGACGCAATAGGCAGGATTGATGAAGTGCTGAACGAAAAGCCTTTGTCTGAAAGCAGCGAAAATAATATTCCCAAAGACAATGGGATTACATTGGAACACGTTAGTTACAGTTACGACGGTGAGAAAAACGCACTCAATGATGTATCTCTTTCCATAAAGCCGGGACAGACAGTTGCATTGGTAGGCGCGTCCGGCAGCGGCAAGACAACGCTTGCAAATATTGTCACAAGATTTTTTGACCCGCAAAAAGGGCGCATACGGATAGGGAATATTGACATACGTGATATTCCGAAAGAAACATTGATGGATAAGGTGTCCTTTGTATTTCAAAATAGCCGCCTTATCAAAGCGTCCATACTGGAAAATGTCCGTATGGCAAAGCCTAATGCTGCACGCGAAGAAATCACCCATGCACTGGAAGCTGCACAGTGCCTGGATATTATCGAAAAATTGCCACACGGCATAGATACAGTTGTCGGGACAAAAGGCGTGTACCTGTCCGGCGGTGAACAGCAAAGAATCGCCATTGCCCGCGCAATTTTAAAAAATGCGCCTATTCTGATTCTTGATGAAGCGACCGCGTTTGCCGACCCCGACAATGAAGTGCGCGTACAACAGGCTTTGTCTGCGCTTTCAAAGGGAAAAACAGTTATTATGGTTGCACACAGGCTGTCGTCAATCACAGACGCAGATTGCATTTATGTGCTGCAGGACGGTCAGATTGCTGAAAGCGGCACACATAGTCAGTTGATTGAGAAAAACGGTATATTTACAAAAATGTGGCAGGACTATTCCGAAGCAGCAGAATGGAAGATTGCAAAGGAGGTAAACGCATGATTAAGATACTGCAAAGACGTTTTGCGTTGTCAAGACAAGGGGCTGTCGATTTGATAAAAGGATGTATTGCCTGCGTTGTACAGGATATATCCTTTATGCTCCCTGTTGGGCTGCTCTATTACTTTGTTATTGATACCATGAATGGGAACGTGAATGGAAGCCGCATTGTTTTTTACGCGGTTGGTACTTTCGCTTGCCTTGCACTTATATTTATTGCGACTTGGTTTCAATATAATGCCACTTACTTAGCGACTTATGTGGAAAGCGGGGTAAGGCGAATATCCTTAGCAGAACAGCTGCGCAAAATTCCGTTGTCTTTTTTTGGCAAGAAAGACCTTGCGGATTTAACAAATTCTATTATGGGGGATTGCGCGACACTGGAAACTGCATTTTCCCATTATGTGCCCGCATTGGCAGGCTCCCTTATTTCTACCACATTGATTGCAGTTTGCCTTTTTGCTTACGACTGGCGAATGGCACTTGCGGCGGTTTGGGTTTTGCCGATTGCATTTACAATCACATTCTTTTCAGCCCGCATACAGGAATATTTTAATCGTAAATCCGTAGCGGCAAATGTTGCGCTTGAAAGCGGCGTACAGGAGTGTATTGAAAATCTGCAGGACTTAAAGGCGAACAATGCGGAAGAAAGTTATCTGAAAGGGCTTAATAAAAAAATTGACTATGTAGAAAAACGGCACATTATAACAGAGCTTGGGACTGCCCTCTTTGTTGTTTCCTCTACGCTGATATTAAAATTTGGGATTGCTACAGTTGCGCTTGTAGGTTCTGCGCTGCTGATTCGCGGGGAGATTGATATTCCGCTGTTTTTTATGTTTTTGCTTGTAGCTTCAAGGCTGTATGCTCCGCTTGAAGGGGCATTGCAAAATCTTGCAGCGGTAATCTCTACCAAAACGAATATAAACCGCATGAATGAAATTCTTGACCAACCGATTCAGACAGGAAGTAATGCAATGACAAATCAAGGGTATGACATTGTATTTGACCATGTAGGATTTGCCTATAATACGGGGGAAACTATATTGAAAGATGTTTCCTTTACGGCTAAACAAGGAGAAGTTACTGCATTAGTCGGACCGTCCGGCGGCGGAAAGACTACGGTATCACGTCTTGCTGCCCGGTTCTGGGATATAAACAAAGGAAAAATCACTGTCGGCGGTATGGATATATCACAAATAGAGCCGGAAACCTTACTATCCCTGTATTCTATTGTGTTTCAGGATGTGACGCTGTTTAACAACACAATCATGGAGAATATCAGAATCGGCAGAAAGGACGCGACCGACGAAGAAGTGATTGCGGCGGCAAAACTTGCAAATTGTGAAGAGTTTGCGGAAAAACTCCCGGACGGTTATAACAGTATGATTGGTGAAAATGGCTGCGAACTGTCCGGCGGGGAAAGGCAGCGAATTTCAATCGCCCGCGCTTTCCTTAAAAATTCCCCTATCATCTTACTTGATGAAGCAACAGCAAGCCTTGATGTGGAAAACGAAACATTGATACAGACTGCTTTATCAAGACTGATAAAGGATAAGACCGTACTTGTGATCGCCCACCGTATGCGTACCGTAAGCGGCGCGGATAAAGTAGTTGTGCTTTCAGACGGTTCTGTTGCCGAACAGGGAACGCCGGAAAAATTGATGAATGCAGGCGGGATTTACCCGCATATGGTAAAGCTGCAAATGATTAGCAGGGATTGGGGCATTTAGCATGAATACTGAATGGATAATATGCCCCATATACCAAAGTAAAACAAATGAATCTATCAGTTATCACAGAGCCAGACGCTAAGGCGCAGAGCCGATAATACGCAAAATTAAAATGCGGTTATTGGCTCTTTTATTTTGGAATAAAATAGAATTCGCGAAATTTACATGGCCTTTTATGAAACAGATCAAGAAGGTTTCCGAAAAAGACTATTGCTATCACGTAAGCGTGATAGAGTATGCTCTTTATACGGAGAAAGGAAAGGCCGTAGTGAAGAAAACGAGTGAAATAAGTAAAATTGCCGGGGTGAGTAAACGGACATTACAGTATTATGACGATGAGGGAATGATTCAGGTAAAACGTTCAGAAAATAACTACCGTTTATATGACGAAAGGGCATTAGAAACTCTGTGGAAGATTATGCTATATAAGGAAACGGGAATGGAACTGAAAGAAATTAAAAAAGTATTATCCATGTCGGAGGGGGAGAAGAAAGAATTTTACAAAAAGTACGTTGAAAAAATTGAAAATCAGATTCAGGTATTAGAGGAGAAGAAAAGATTTATATTGCTGATTATGATAAAAGGATTGCCGCCGGTACCAGAGGAGGGCTCCGATGTCACTTACAAATCGGAAATTGCCAAACTAAGAAATGAATATGCCGGCGACATTGCAGGAAGTATCCGGGAATAAAGAAAGTTTCAAATTTGAATAGAAACTGCCGGGGAGAAAAACAGCAATTCTTCAGACAACTAAAATGAAAATTTTATGGAAGACAGGGAGGATAAAAAGATGTCAGAGAAACCAAATATGACAGTATGCAAAAACTGCGGCGCTCAAATAGCGAAAAATGCAAAAGTCTGCCCATCATGCGGAGCAAAGAACAATAAGCCGTTTTATAAGAGAGTATGGTTTATTCTGTTAATTGTTATTCTGGTAATTGGAACAATTTATTCAATCGGAAGAAATAAAAAGGAAAAATTTGACTGGAACGAAGTGGAACTTTGTGAGCGGTTACCGAAGCCCAAATCAAATGCGGGAACAATTTTCAGTAACGACGTTGACAGATTGAGTATGCAGGTAGAAAAAACCTCTAAGAGTGATTATAAAGCATACATAGAAGAATGCGAATCCATGGGATACACGGTTGAGAGCGGAAAAGACGGAGACCGGTATGAGGCTTTTGACAAAGAAGGATACGCGTTGTCTTTGATTTATATCGCCGAAACTATGCAGATTGAACTGGATGCACCGATAGAAATGGGGACTTTAAACTGGCCAAAGAGCGAAATTGCAGAATTACTGCCGATGCCGGAATCTACAGTCGGAAAGGTTTCGACGGATACGGCCGACGGTTGCTATATTTATGTTGGAGAAACCTCTGTGGATGATTTTAATGCCTATGCAGATGAATGTTCTGATTACGGTTTTTCCGTTGACTATGAAAGGGGAGATAAGTTTTATAATGCAAAAGACGAAAATGGAAATCAACTTTCGTTAACTTATCAGGGAAATCATGTAATGGTTATCCAGCTTGGAAAATCGGATGAAGCTGAAGCAGCAGATACAGAAGATTCTGCTTCTTCAGAAGCACAGCCGGCAAAACCCACAGAAACCCCGGGCGAAGATACGGAATTAACAGAAGGTATGCGTCCCGAGTTTAAGAAAGCAATGGATAGTTATGAAGCATTTATGAATGAATATTGTGATTTTATGAAAAAGTATGCAGAATCTGACGGGACGGATCCGGGTTTACTGGCTGATTATGCGGATTATATGAGCAGATATGCAGATGTTGTGAGAGATTTTGAAGCCTGGGATAACGGAGAATTGAATACAGCAGAAACCATCTATTATGCGGATGTTCAAACCCGTGTCAGTAAAAGATTTCTGGAAGCAGGTCTGAAATAATATTGACAGGAGCAATAAAAAATAAATAAACCTGCCTTGTACTTAGCGGTCAGGCAGCCAATTCAGAGACAGTTTTGATTCTGTGAGTCAATGCTGTCTCTGCTTTTTTTGTGAAGTGTACAGATCGGAAAATCTGTAAATTGAAAATCAGAATAAGAAATTCTAAGATAGTATTGCAAGAGAATGGAGGAAGAAACATGAATGAGGTTAAGAAACCCAAAAAACCGCTAATTTATTATTACTGTATTGTGGCCGTCTGCCTGTTGTTTTTTAACGCCCTGGCCATGCCCTGGCTTTTAGAGTACCGAACCAGGACAGTAGATTACAATACATTTATATCTATGACAGATGAGAAGAATATCGATCAGGTAAGTATCAGCAGTCAGGACAACACAATTACCTTTACGGATAAAGAGGGAAACATTTATAAAACCGCCATGGTGGAAGATCAGGAACTGACCCAGAGACTTTATAAGGCGGGAGCCTCTTTTTCGGGGAAAGAAATCCGTCAGACTTCGCCCCTTCTGAGCTTTCTGCTGACATGGGTTCTGCCGGTGCTTATTTTTGTGGGAATCGGTCAGTATATGTCGAAGAAGATGATGGAGAAGGCAGGCGGTAAGAATTCCATGATGTTCGGCATGGGAAAGAGTAATGCAAAGGTCTATGTGAAGTCCTCAAAAGGAATTAAATTCGACGATGTGGCAGGAGAGGACGAGGCAAAAGAGAATCTGGCTGAAATTGTGGAATATCTCCATGATCCGAAAAGATATAAAGAGATCGGCGCATCTATGCCCAAAGGAATTCTGCTTGTGGGACCTCCTGGGACCGGAAAAACGATGCTGGCAAAGGCTGTGGCAGGAGAAGCAGAGGTTCCGTTTTTCTCCATGTCCGGTTCCGAATTCGTGGAAATGTTTGTGGGAATGGGTGCTTCTAAAGTGAGGGACTTGTTTAAACAGGCAAAAGAAAAAGCGCCGTGTATCGTATTCATTGATGAGATTGATGCAATCGGAAAGAAGAGAGACGGACAGATCGGAGGAAATGATGAACGGGAGCAGACTCTGAATCAGCTTCTTACAGAAATGGACGGATTTGAGGAAAATAACGGAGTTATCATCCTTGCGGCTACGAACCGTCCGGAATCTCTGGATCCGGCTCTTTTGCGGCCGGGCCGCTTCGACAGAAGAGTTCCGGTGGAACTGCCGGATTTGAAAGGCCGGGAGGCAATTTTAAAAGTACATGCAAAAAAGATTAAAGTGGCGGATAACGTAGATTACAATAAAATAGCCCGAATGGCATCGGGAGCTTCCGGAGCGGAGCTTGCAAATATTGTAAACGAAGGGGCTCTGCGGGCAGTCCGTGAACACCGTGCTTTTGTGACCCAGAGCGATCTGGAGGAGAGCATAGAAGTGGTCATCGCCGGATACCAGAAGAAAAATGCAATTCTTACCGATAAAGAGAAACTGATTGTATCCTACCATGAAGTGGGGCATGCGCTGGTAGCGGCCCGGCAGACCAATTCCGCTCCGGTACAGAAGATTACCATTGTCCCCAGAACCTCAGGAGCTCTTGGCTATACCATGCAGGTAGACGAAGGAAACCACTATCTGATGAGTAAGGAGGAAATGGAGAATAAAATCGCAACCTATACAGGAGGACGGGCTGCCGAAGAGATTGTATTCGGCTCCGTTACCACAGGAGCTTCCAACGATATTGAACAGGCCACTAAACTTGCCCGGGCAATGATTACCCGTTATGGAATGTGCAGTGATTTTGACATGGTAGCTTTGGAAGTGCAGACAAACCAGTATCTGGGAGGTGACGCTTCTTTAGCATGTTCGGCGGAAACCCAGAAGATAATCGACGAAAAAGTGGTGGAACTGGTACGCAGGCAGCATGAGAAAGCAGCCCAGATTCTTCTGGAGAACCGGGAGAAGCTGGATGAAATTTCCCAGTATCTGTATCAGAGAGAGACGATTACCGGAGAGGAATTTATGAAAATTCTGAATTCCTGAGAAAGAACCGTCTCCTACAGGATGCTTTCTAATAAGCGGTGCTGGCAGGCGGCAAGTTCTTCCTTGGGTATTTTATAATTACTCTTAATCCAGCGCAGGGTTGAGGTGGCCAGTCCTCCGATAAAGAAAGAAATTACGACTTCGGGAGGGCCGGGAAGAACCAGTCCGTCTGTCTCTCGCTCTTTTAAAAGTGAAACAAAGTGTTTTTCAAAAGACGTATACAAAATATCCAAGGTTTCCCGTTCCGGCTCAGAAGCGAATGTATTAAAGAAAAAACGATTTTCCTGCTGAATGAACTCAAGAATTACAGTTAAGAATTCTTCCGGGGAATGTGTTTCAGTCAGGGCATCTATCTCCTCTTTTTTGGCCTCCAGGCAGCAGGCAAGAAGGTGGTATTTATCTTCAAAATTCGCGTAAAAGGCCGAACGGCTGACCAGGGCAGCTTCACACAATTCATTGACGGAAATTTTCTGGAATGGTTTTTTATGAAGAAGCTGTTCCAGAGTTTCCATTAAAACGGTTTTAGCAGATACTTTTCGGTTATTTTTCATTTATGCATTCTCTCCTTTTCTGTTATCAGAGTAATCCATATGGAGGCAGAATGCAAGAGCTAAAAAAGAAGGGAAAACAGATGAATATTTTATTTACCATTGACAGGGGATATGTGAAACGTTTGGCGAAATGTATACAGTCTATTATCCGATTCCCATCCGAAGACGGATATGATATTTATATTATGCACTCTGATTTGGAATCCGGCGATGAAACCTACTTGCGCCGTGAGACAGAAAACACAGATGTGAGAATCCACTTCGTGGGTATAAACATAGAAGAAACAGATTTTCCTGAAAGCGACAGATATCCGTTACAGATTTATTACCGGATATTTGCCTCTTTTTTTCTTCCTCAGAATCTGGAAAAAATCATATACCTGGACGCAGATACCATTGTGATAAATCCCTTAAATGAACTTTGGAAGATGGAGTTTAACGGGAATTATTTTCTGGCCTGTACCCATATCCGAAAAGTCTTAAATAAAATTAACCGGATCCGGCTGGGCATAAAAGAGGAGCGCCCCTATATTAACAGCGGTGTTATGCTGATGAATTTAACAGAATTGAGGAAACGTCAGAGTTATTCTGAAATGAAAGAATATGTGAAGAAATACAGGAAAGTCCTGACCCTGCCGGATCAGGACATTATTACTGCATTATACGGGGATAAAATCGGACTGCTGGATACGATGGTTTATAACCTGAGCGACCGGATGCTCGCAATCTATAATGGGGATATGGGACATAAAAAAAGAGATATAGACTGGGTCAGAGAACATACGGTTGTCATCCATTATTACGGAAAACAAAAGCCCTGGAACAAAAACTACCGCGGGGTTCTGGATGTTTTCTATAAAGAACTTTCCTGAAATTCAGCAAAACCGCAGCTCTTGTAAAAGATCAGAGGGTGTGATAAAGTTAGGAAAAAAGCAAGAACCGGAGCGGGGAAAATGGTTACAATTAAAGATATTGCAAGAGAAGCCGGGGTCAGCTTTACCACCGTATCCAATGTTATCCATGGAAATACGAAGAAGGTATCCCAGGCAACCATTGATAAAATTAATAAAATTATGAAAGAGATGAATTACGTTCCCAACATGGGGGCCCGGATGCTGGTGCGGAATCAGTCCAGAATTATAGGGGTGATTTCCAATGTTCTGGCGGACAATAAGAAGGGCAGGATTTACAGTCCCTTTACAGCGGAGATCTTGGGAGCCATAGAAAAAGAAATTCAAAATCAGGGGTATTATATGATGCTGTATACGGCGGATACCATGTCAGAAATCGAAACGCTGATAACCCGATGGAACGTAGACGGGATTATTACCATTGGCATGGATACGGCTTCCTGCCGGATCCTGGGAGGCATGACAGAGATTCCGGCCGTATATACGGATTGTTATTTTACAGAGGAAGAGCCCTATCTGAATGTGGGTACCGAAGATGAGAAGGGGGCGTACGAAGCAGTGTGCTACTTGATCAAGAAAGGACACCGGGAAATCGGCTATGTGACAGATACCATATATGACAGAAACAGAAGGCCGGAAGGAGTGGGCGATTTCCGGCTGAAAGGGTTCGTGAAAGCCATGACAGAAGCAGGGCTGCCGGTTCGGGAAGATTTGATTTTTACCGGAGATAAACAGGTAAGGAAGAAACAGGAACTTTTTGAACGGATCTACAGAAAGCAGGGAGAATTTACGGCCCTGGCTTTCTGCTATGATTATTATGCCATAGAGATGATGGACGTGTTTCATCATAAGGGAATCCGGATTCCCGAGGATTTTTCCATTATTGGATTTGACGATATAGATATGGCCAGATTAACATCACCGCGGCTGACCACAATACACCAGGGAATGTCGGAGAAAGGAAAAACCGCCGTGCAGCAGCTTCTCAGGAAAATACGGGGCGAAGAAATAAAAGAGAAAACGATTCGTCTCCCGGTGAGCCTGATTGAGAGGGAAACAGTAAAAAAACCAATATAAGAGTAGGAAAAAGCAGGAACAGAGGCAAACAGAAGCGATCTGTTCCTGCTTTTTTGTCATAAATAGATAAAAAAATAATCTTAAATCTGTACAAAACGATGGTTTAACGTAAAACTATTGAAAAAACTATGAAGATGTGTATAATACAATTAAAGTTTAACGTAAAACCTACGAGAAAAAGAATTCATTGGGAAAGGGAGGAAGAGAGCGTGAAGGTGAAAAAGATAGCGGGAGTGCTTCTGGGAGCTGTCATAATCGGAACTCTGGCAGGATGCGGCGGACAGCAGGAAGACGACTCCAGAACAACGATTGAATTCTTTCTGGGAAAGCGGGAGTGTATTAACACATTTGAATCCCTTATTGAAAAATTTGAGAAAGAGAATCCGGACATTCATGTGGAGATGTCGGCTCCGTCGGATCCGATTTCTATTTTAAAGACGCGGCTGATTAAGAATGATGAGCCGGACATGGTAGCGGTACTGGGAGACTCCAGCTACACCAGTTTCGTGGATTCGGATATGTTTCTGGATCTTACGGGAGAAGAGATTTTAGACAAAGTAAAACCGGTATACATGGAAATGGCAGACCAATTGGAATCCATTCCCAAAGAAGGGGTTTACACAGTTCCCTTTGCAGGAAATGCCAATGTAGTTCTTTATAATAAAGACATCTTTGAGGAAAATAATCTGCAGACGCCGAAGACCTGGAGTGAATACATCGATCTTTGTGAAGTGCTTCAGGAAAAAGGGGTTCTCCCCTGCGTCTTCGGATTTAAGGATGCCTGGAACGTATCGGCGCCCTGGGGTGCAATTGTGGCAAATACAGTGGACTCAGATTTATACTCTAAAGTAAATAAAGGGGAAGCAGCTTTAAGTGAGGCCTACGACGGATGTGCAGATCAGATGGCCGAACTTGCTTCCTACGGACAGGAAGATCTGTTCGGATACGGTTATAACGACGCCTGTGTCAGCTTCGCAAATGGGGAAGCAGCCATGTTCCATCAGGGCAACTGGGCCCTTCCGGTTATCCTGCAGACCAATCCGGACGCCAATATCGGAATGTTTGTACTTCCTGTTACCGATAAGGAAGAGGATAACCATATGACGACTCAGATTGACTTAATGTTCTCCTTATTTGAAACAACCGATCACAAAGAAGAATGTATGCAGTTCATGGAGTTCCTTCTGGAAGAAGAAAATATGCAGCAGTATATGGATGAGCAGACGGCTGTCCCTGCAATTGAAGGAAACTTTACCTACGCCAGAGAGCTGGAAGAAGTGAAGCATTACTTTGATGAGGAAGATCTGGTTATGAGCGCCCAGTCTGTCTATAATGCGGCAATTCCCTATGCGGAGATGGTGCAGACCTATTTAATTGACGGGGATAAAGAAGATTTCCTGGCCCGCATGGACAAGGAGTGGGTGAAAGCCAATAAAAATATAATCCGGAAAATGAAGGAGGAGAATTGAGATGTCGAAACAGAAGAAGATGCATATCCTGTTTACCCTTCCTATGGTACTTATGTTCCTGGTGTTTCACACATTCCCCCTGGTTCGGGGACTGATGTACAGTGTGACCGACTTTAAGGGATTCGGAAGCTACGACTTCGTAGGCATTGCGAACTACATAGAACTGTTTCAGGATGAACGTGTTTTAAATTCGTACCTGTTTACCTTTAAATTTGCCATTGTATGTACCATTATTGTAAACATTATCAGTATGTGTATGGCGCTGCTGTTAAATTCCAAAATCCGTGCCAAAGGATTTTTCCGGGGCATGTATTTCCTGCCCAATATTCTGGGCGGTCTGATCGTAGGTTATATTTTCAATTACATCTTTACCTTCCTTGTACCGGAATTGGGAAAGATGATTGGAAGCGAAACCCTGAGTGTAAGTATTCTGGGAAATACAAATTTGGCCTGGATTGGCGTAGTCATTGTGGTGGCATGGCAGTCCATCGCCTTTAATACCATTATTTATATCTCCGGACTGCAGACCGTACCCCAGGATGTCTATGAAGCAGGCGCCATTGACGGAGCAACCAAATGGAAAAAATTCTGGAAACTGACGTTCCCGCTGATCGCGCCGTTTTTTACCATCAACATGGTTCTGTGTATGAGAAACTTCCTGATGGTATTTGATCAGATTATGTCTCTGACAAACGGAGGTCCTGCACAGTCTACAGAATCGATTTCCATGCTGATTTACAAAGCAGGTATGACGGCAGATCAGTTCGGTTATCAGTCAGCCAACTCTGTCATCTACTTTGTGGTAATTGTATTGATTTCCTTATTCCAGATGAAAGTATTAAATAAGAGGGAGGTTCAGTTATGAGAAAAGCAAAAGCGGAAAAGAAAAATAACGGACTTACCGTGCTTTTGGCCATCGGCCTTGCAACTGTGTTGTTTCCATTGTATATGACCCTTGTCATTGCATTTAAAGACCCTTCAGAGATGACCAACAATATCGGGGACTTACTTTCCCTCCCACAGACCTGGCAGTTTAGCAACTTTATAGAAGCCATCCAGACAACGGATTTCTTCCATACCCTGTTTAACAGCTTTATTATCACGGCAGGAGCCGTTATCGGCGTTATCCTGTTAAACTCCATTGCCGCCTATGCAATCGGACGGAATATGGGAAAGAGCAGATATTTTAAAGGCGTGTATGCGTATTTTATCTGTGGAATGTTCGTACCTTTCTCTATGCTGATGCTTCCTCTGGTAAAGGAAGTCAGCATTTTGGGCCTGGATAACCGCTTTGGATTAATTCTTTTATACATTGTATTTAATATGCCGATTAATACCCTTTTATATACGGGATATTTAAAAAATATTCCCATTGCTCTGGAGGAAGCGGCCTATGTGGACGGAGCCAGCCACTGGACTGTATACTGGAAAGTTATCTTCCCAATGATGGCGCCCATGCACGCCACAGTGGCCATTATGACAGCCCTGTCCACCTGGAATGACGTGATGATGCCTCTGGTTATTTTAAGCGGAGGAGACAGTCAGTCTACCACGCTGCCTCTGGCACAGCTGTTGTTCCAGTCTTCTTTCGGAACTAACTACAATGTAGCCTTTGCCTCGTATTTACTGGCATTGCTTCCGATTTTAATTTTCTATTTGTTTGCACAGAAAGCCATTATCAACGGCGTGACAAATGGAGCGGTAAAATAAAAGATTGGAGAAAAAGAATGAAAAAAAAATGGTGGAATGATAAAATTGTATATCAGATATATCCCAGAAGTTTTAAAGACAGCAATGGAGACGGGATAGGCGACTTAAAAGGAATTACAGAAAAACTGGATTATCTGAAAGGCCTCGGAGCGGATATGGTATGGATCAGTCCTGTTTATCAGTCTCCTATGAAAGACAACGGGTATGACATATCCGATTACTATGCCATTGATCCGACTTTCGGAACAATGGAAGATATGGATTTACTTCTGGAAAAAGCAAAAGAAAAAGGGCTGAAAATAATCATGGATTTGGTTGTGAATCATTGTTCCAGCCAGCATGAATGGTTTCAGAAAGCCTTACAGGATCCGAAAGGAGAATACGGAGACTATTTCATCGTGAAAGAAGGAAAAGAGGGAAAAGCGCCCAATAACTGGCGTTCCATCTTCGGCGGAAGCGTCTGGGAACCCATAGAAGGAACCCCCTATTATTATTACCATACCTTTGACAAAGAACAGCCGGATTTAAACTGGGAAAATCCCCGGCTCAGACAGGAAATCTACAAGATGATGAACTGGTGGCTGGAAAAAGGACTGGCAGGGTTCAGGGTAGACGCGATCACCTATATTAAGAAAGATCCCTCTTATAAAAGCCTGCCGGCAGACGGAGCCGACGGACTTGTGGGATTATCGGAAGTGTCTTCTAATTATCCGGGGATCGAAGTCTTCTTAAAGGAAATGCGCCGGAAGACCTTTGACGTATACGACGCTTTTTCTGTGGCGGAAATGTCCGGGGTAAATGCAGAAAAGCTTCGGGAATATATCGGGCCGGACGGACTGTTCTGCAGTATTTTTGATTTCAGTTATATGGAGCTGGATGTGGAATTGTTCCAGTGGTACCGGCCGGTGAAAGTAACAGCAGCGAAAATTAAAGAACCTCTGTTTGAAAACCAGAAGATGGCTCAGGAGGCGGAAAGTTACCTGTCTGTGGTCATGGAAAACCACGATCAGCCCCGTTCCTTAAGCAAATGGTTTGCCAAAGAAGAGATCGGTTATGAGACGGCCGCCCTGCTGGCAGTTATGAATCTCACCCTTCGTGGTATCCCCTTTATTTATCAGGGCGAGGAAATCGGAATGGAAAACATTCATTTCGACGATATTCATCAGTACGAAGATGTGATGATGTGGGGACAGTACCAAAGAGCAAAACAGGAAGGATGTACAGAAGAGGAATGCCTGGATATGGCCAACCGCCGAAGCCGGGATCACGCCCGGACGCCTATGCAGTGGGATGACAGCGAAAATGCAGGATTCACCACAGGAATCCCCTGGTTTCCGGTAAATCCCAATTATAAAAAAATCAATGCAAAGACCCAGGAAAATGGAAAGAGCATCCTGAATTTTTACAGAGAGCTGACTGCATTTCGGAAATCGGAAGAATGGAAAGACGTTCTGGTATACGGTTCCTTGGAACCTGTTCTGGAAAAGGAAAAAAACGTGATTGCCTATAAGCGAAGCCTGGACGGAAAGGAACTGCTTGTTTTACTGAATTTCGTAAACCGTCCCCAGAAGATACATCTGGAAAAAGAACCCAAAAGAGCTCTGATTTCCAATTACCCTTTGGAAGAAATAAGGAGCAGAGAGTATGAAATGAAACCCTTTGAAGCAGTGGTTCTGGAAGTTTAAAGAGGACAGAAAGGATTGGTGAAAAATGGAAAAAGCCTGGTGGAAAGAAAGTGTCGTTTATCAGATTTATCCGAGAAGTTTTAATGACAGCAACGGAGACGGAATCGGCGATCTGAATGGAATTACAGAGAAGATGGATTATCTGCAGGAGCTGGGGGTTGATGTTATCTGGCTGTCCCCGGTTTATGAATCTCCCAACGATGACAACGGATATGACATCAGTAACTATAAAGGAATTATGAAAGATTTCGGTACCATGGAAGATTACGACCGGATGCTGAAATCGGCCCATGAACATGGAATTAAGATTGTGATGGATTTGGTGGTAAATCACACCTCCGATGAACATCCCTGGTTCGTAGAGAGCCGCAAATCCGTTGATAATCCTTACCGGGATTACTATATCTGGAGAGAGGGAAAAGAGGGAAAGGCGCCCAACAACTGGGGCTCCTGTTTCAGCGGACCTGCCTGGAACTATGATAAAGAAACAGATATGTATTATCTGCATCTGTTTTCTCCCAAGCAGCCGGATTTAAACTGGGACAACCCAAAAGTGCGCCGGGAAGTTTTCTCCATGATGGACTGGTGGTGCCAGAAGGGGATTGACGGTTTCCGGATGGACGTTATCAGCATGATCTCCAAAGAACCGGATCTGCCGGATGGAACGATAAAAGCCACCGGATACGGGGATTTCGGCCCGTATGTTCAAAACGGCCCTCACGTTCACGAATATCTGCAGGAGATGAACCAGAAAGTACTTTCCAGATACGATTTGCTTACCGTGGGAGAGTGCTCCGGTGTAACCATAGAAGAGGCGAAGAAATATGCTTCCCTGGATGGAAAAGAGCTGAACATGGTATTTCAGTTTGAACATATGGATTTAGACGGAGGCGAGACATTCAAGTGGAATGACAGAAAAATTAAGCTGACGGAACTGAAGCAGGTACTGAGTAAATGGCAGACCGAATTATATGGAAAAGCCTGGAACAGTCTGTACTGGAACAACCACGATCAGCCCAGGATGCTCTCCAGGCTGGGAGACACGAAGGAATACCGGGAGACCTCTGCCAAGATGCTCGCCACCTGCCTTCATATGATGCAGGGAACTCCTTATATTTATCAGGGAGAAGAACTGGGTATGGCTAACGCACCTTTTGAGACCCTGGAAGATTACAGGGACATTGAAAGTATCAATGCTTATCATGAGCTGGTGGAAAGCGGCCAGATTTCCCATGAGGACATGATGCGCTATCTGCAGTATAAAAGCCGGGACAACGCCCGGACGCCGATACAGTGGGATGACAGTGAAAACGCAGGGTTTACCACAGGAACTCCCTGGATTATGGTGAATCCCGACTATAAACAGGTCAATGCCAAAGAGCAGATGAGCCGGGAAGATTCCGTATTCCACTACTATCAGAAACTGATTCGTCTGAGAAAGGAACTGGAAATTATTCCTTATGGATCCTATCAGCTTCTTTTGCCGGAAAATGAGAATTTATATGTATATACAAGGAGCTATAAAGAAGAACAGCTTCTGGTGGTATGTAACTTTAAAAAGGGCGGGGTTTCCTTTGCCGTACCGGAGGAATTCCGAAGAGAGGGAGAGATGATCATTCAGAATTATCCGGACAGAGCTTCGGAGGATCTGAAAAAAGAAGAAGTGACCCTTCGCCCCTTTGAAACATTTGTAATCAGATATTAAGACTCACCTGTTTGATACAGAGCGTATCTGAAGTTTCCAAATGGAGATTTCAGATACGCTCTCATCATGTAACAGGAAGTTTCGCCGGATTTTCTATTATGTAAACGTTCTTTTGGGGAAAATCCCGGACCTGTCAAAAAGCATAGATTTGTGTCATGGGATCTGCTACAATAAAACAGATAAAAAAGCTGACAGGAGAGAACCATGCAGAGAGATTTGACAAAAGGACCGATTACGAAAACCATGCTGTTGTTTGCGTTTCCCATGATTTTAGGGAACCTGTTTCAACAGTTTTATAATGTGACAGATACTCTGATTGTGGGAAAGTTTCTGGGAGCCAATGCCCTTGCGGCCGTGGGCTCATCTTATACCCTTATGACGTTTCTTACTTCTATTTTACTGGGACTTTGTATGGGAAGCGGAGCCGTCTTTTCCATCCGTTTCGGAGAGAGAAATCAGGAAAAACTGAAAAACAGTATCTTTGTTTCCTTTGTGCTGATTGGAGCTGCAGCGGTGGTATTAAATATTGCTGTATTCTGCCTGTTGGATCCCATCCTGCATTTACTCCAGGTTCCCGGAGAAATTTATTCTCTGATGCGGGAATATCTGTGGATGATTTTCTGGGGCATCACTGCAACCTTTCTTTATAATTATTTTGCCTCCCTTCTGCGGGCGGTGGGAAACTCTCTGGTGCCCCTTCTTTTTCTGGTAGTCAGCGCTCTGCTGAATATTGTACTGGATCTGTACTTTGTCCTGATCGCGGGCTGGGGCGTAGAAGGCGCTGCTTTTGCAACGGTATTTGCCCAGTTCGTTTCAGGAATCGGAAGCGCAGTCTATACTTTATGGAAGGTCCCTCAGTTTCGTCCCGGGCGGAAACACTGCCGGATGAGGAAAGGGGTGGTACGGGAAATTCTGAGTTTATCGTTTCTGACTTCTTTGCAGCAGTCCGTAATGAATCTGGGAATCCTGATGGTTCAGGGGCTGGTCAACAGTTTCGGAACTGTGGTTATGGCGGCTTTTGCAGCGGCTGTGAAAATTGACTCTTTCGCTTATATGCCGGTGCAGGATTTCGGAAATGCATTTTCTACCTTTATTGCCCAGAATTACGGGGCGGGAGAGAAGGAACGGATCCGGAAGGGGATTAAGAATGCCGTGATTGCTTCGGTGGTATTCTGTCTGGTTATTTCAGCCGGTGTCTGGATATTTGCCCGGCCCCTGATGCTGATTTTCATCCAGCCGCATGAGACGGAAATTCTGCGAGTGGGAATGGAGTACCTGCGTATTGAAGGAGCCTTTTACTGGGGAATCGGATGTCTGTTCCTGTTGTACGGTCTGTACCGGGCCATAAAGAAGCCGGGGATGTCGGTGGTGCTGACTGTGATTTCCCTGGGAACCCGTGTGGCGCTGGCTTATCTGCTTTCCTCTGTGGAGAGTATCGGGACTCTGGGAATCTGGTGGTCTGTACCCATCGGCTGGATGCTGGCGGATTTGACAGGATTCCTTTACTGGAAAAAATTAAACAGAAAAAAATGAATGGTTATGCCGTTCTCAGAATCTCGAGTAATATATTTTTGGTTTTGGCTTCTTGGCTTATCGGGAATCGTCATTGCCAGCAATCCGCTATCCAACAGCGGTCGTAGATATTTTCGTGTGAAATTCTTTGAGTTTTTATATCCGCAATGTTCTGCGATTTCTGCTTTGGAGTGAGGTTCTTTACAAAAAGACAAAATCGTATCTGCTATTGTCACTTGGGTCGTCACTTGGGTCGTCACTTGGGTCGTCACTTGGGTCTTTTCCCGCGGCCCCACTTTTTCTACTGCAACAGAAGTCAGCGGAACCACCGTGCGGAACACATCACCCTCGATAAATTCCGGTGTGCCGCCGGAATAGAGCTGGGTATATTTGTAGGTATTTCGCATACCGGATCCCAACTCGTCAGCCAGACCGATTTCCCGGAACACCTTCGAGATCGGTGGATTCTTGGCATAAGGTTCAAAGGAAGAAAGATGGAGCGTCCCGTGCCCATGGGAACGGTTGGCGTTCTCTGTGTAAAGCCTATTCCGCTTTTTTAAGAATATCAATTTCATGTCCACTTGAGAAGAGGAAAGTTTCAGGGTCCGGGAAAATAACAGAACCTGAATTTAAAATCCATATCTCGACGCTTTCCTCCTCTTGTGATATACTAAACAATAGTATGTCGTTACGAGAGGAGGAATTTTTATGGGCGAACAGACCAATCCGGATAAACCCATGAAACATATTTGTGCGGGTCTGCTGGCCCATGTGGACGCAGGAAAAACCACCCTGGCGGAAAGTCTTCTGTATCTGCGGGGAAGCGTAAGGAAACTGGGGCGGGTTGACCACAGGGACGCCTTTTTAGATACCTATGAGCTGGAGCGTTCCAGGGGAATCACCATCTTTTCCAAACAGGCACAGTTCCTCATGGGAGACAGGACGGTGACCCTCTTGGATACGCCGGGGCACGTGGATTTTTCCGCAGAAATGGAACGGACTCTGCAGGTTCTGGACTATGCAATTTTAGTGATCAGCGGGGCAGACGGGGTGCAGGGTCATGTGATGACCCTGTGGAAACTGCTGAAGGTCTACAAAGTCCCTGTCTTTTTATTTATTAACAAGATGGACCAGGAAGGAACCGACAGGGAGGCTCTGCTGAAGGAGCTGCAGACGAGACTGGATGAAAGATGCATAGATTTCAGCAGTGGACAGGAAGAAGAATTTCTGGAAAATCTGGCGGTCTGCGAGGAAGGGATCCTGGAGGAGTACCTGGAGAAGGAAACCATAGAAAGAGAAGAAATTACCCGGATGATTGGGCAGAGAAAAGTCTTTCCCTGCTATTTCGGTTCGGCTCTGAAACTGCAGGGCGTAGAAGAATTTCTGCAGGGACTGGAGACTTATACAAAACCGCCGGTATACCCGACGGAATTTGGAGCAAGAGTTTATAAGATTGCCCGGGACGATAAGGGAGCCCGTCTCACCTACATGAAGATTACCGGAGGCAGCCTGAAAGTGAAAACCCTTCTGACTAACCGGGGAGAAGGGAAAGAAAAGGGTTCCGGGATCTGGGAAGAGAAGGTGGATCAGATCCGGATTTATTCCGGAGCCCAGTTTGAGACAGAGCAGGAAGCAGAGGCAGGAACCATCTGTGCCGTTACCGGCCTGGAGAAGACTTGCTGCGGCGAGGGCCTGGGAATCGAAACAGACTTTCATCTTCCCGTTCTGGAGCCGGTTCTGACTTATAAAGTACAGCTTCCCCAGGGATGCGACACCTCTCAGATGTTTTTGAAACTGCGTCAGCTTGAAGAGGAAGAACCGCAGCTTCATATTGTGTGGGATAAAGCCTCCAACGAAATCCATGCCCAGGTGATGGGAGAGGTGCAGATAGAAATTTTAAAAAGCATGATTCAAAAACGGTATGGAGTGGCAGTGAAATTCGGTTCCGGAACCATCGTCTATAAAGAAACCATTGCCGGGCCGGTGGAGGGAGTGGGGCACTTTGAACCCCTGCGCCATTATGCGGAGGCACATCTGCTTCTGGAACCGGGAGAGAGAGGCAGCGGGCTGGTCTTTTCCAGCGCCTGCAGCGAGGATATGCTGGATCGGAACTGGCAGCGTCTGATTCTGACCCACCTGGAAGAAAAGAAACATCCGGGGGTTTTAACCGGTTCTGAGATTACCGACATGAAAATCACCCTGATTGCGGGAAAAGCCCATCTGAAGCATACAGAAGGAGGCGACTTCCGTCAGGCCACTTACCGGGCGGTACGCCAGGGATTAAAGAAGGCAAAGAGCGTACTTTTAGAGCCTGTCTACGAGTTTCGTCTGGAGGTTCCCTCTCAGATGGTGGGGAGGGCCATGGCGGATATTCAGAAAATGCACGGGGAATTTCAGCCGCCGGAAACAGAAGGGGAAACGGCAGTATTAACGGGAACCGCGCCGGTGGCTTCCATGCAGGGATATCAGACAGAAGTGATTTCTTATACCAAAGGACACGGAAGAATTTTCTGCAGCCTGAAGGGATATGAGGTCTGTCATAATTCCGAAGAAGTCATCGAGGCCATTGGATACGATTCAGAAAGAGATCTGGAAAACCCCACCGGTTCCGTTTTCTGTTCTCATGGAGCGGGAATCAATATCCGCTGGGATCAGGTTTCGGAATATATGCACGTGGAGAGCGGATGGAAACCAAAAGAGGAGCACAAAGAGATAAAAACCTCCGGAACTACAGCGGCTTCAGCTTCTTTTGGCGGATGGCAGGATGAGAAAGAACTGGAAGAGATTTTTAACCGTACTTATGGACAGAAGGACAGAAACCAGTATCTGTTTTCCTCCAGACAGGAAACGGGAAAAGTGGAAAAGCACTTTAAAAAACAGGAATACGATCAGGAATATCTTCTGGTAGACGGTTATAATATCATTTTTGCCTGGGAAGAGTTAAAAGAACTGGCGAAGATCAATGTGGAAAGCGCCAGAGACAAGCTGATGGATATTTTAAGCAATTATCAGGGATTCCGGAAAAATACGGTGATTCTGGTCTTTGACGCGTATAAAGTAGCCGGAAATAAAGGGGAAGTGATGAAATACCACAACATTTATGTGGTATATACGAAAGAAGCTGAAACAGCGGATCAGTATATTGAAAAGACGGTTCATGAAATCGGAAAGCGGTGCAAAGTCACCGTCGCTACCTCAGATGCGTTGGAACAGCTGATTATTATGGGACAGGGAGCAGAACGGATGTCTGCCAGAGGGCTGTATGAAGAAATCGCCCTGGTAAACCAGGAATTAAGAAGCTCTTATCTGAACAGACAAAAGAAGGGAAACCTCCGGCTGTTTCATGATTTGCCTGAAGATCTGGCAGAATATATGGAAGAGGTACGGATCGGGAAAAAAGAGATTTAGGAACAGAGAAAAAAGAAAATCAGGAATAATTCTTGACATCAAGAATAAATAAAGGTAAGATAGAATGCATAAATATAAGGGAATGCAAAGATGGGGACACATTATCCGTTCAGATTCAGCACAGAGAGCTGTCGGTTGGTGCAAGACAGAGAGAAAGAGCGGGATAACATCACCCTGGAGCATCTGGACGAAAGGGTTTTCCTGAGTAGGGACAGACGGATTCTCACCGTTACAGGAGACGTTGTTGACTGACAGCGATAAGAGGTGATTGCATATTTATGCAATAAGCAGAGTGGTACCGCGGAGTGATTCGTCCCTGCAGCAGTTTTACTGCAGGGACTTTTTATATTGCAGCGGCGCAGGAAAAAGAAAGCTGTCAGATTACTGTAGGGTAGAATGAAAACATTCTCTGATTCCACAAAAAACAGGAAAGAGGGATGAGAAAATGAGTGGAGTTATGATGATGGTAATTGCCATCGTAGTTTTAGGAGGCGCCTATCTGCTGTATGGACGCTATCTGGAAAAGAAATGGGGAATTGATCCAAAAGCGAAAACCCCGGCCTATGAACTGGAAGACGGAGTTGACTATGTACCGGCGGATACCAATGTGGTATTCGGGCATCAGTTTGCCTCCATTGCAGGGGCAGGACCCATTAACGGACCGATTCAGGCGGCGATTTTCGGCTGGCTTCCGGTTATGCTCTGGATTTTAATCGGCGGTGTATTCTTCGGCGCGGTACAGGACTTTGCATCTATGTACGCTTCAGTAAAAAATAAGGGAAGAACCATAGGCTATATTATTGAAGAATATATTGGAAAGCTTGGAAAGAAGCTGTTTTTACTGTTCTGCTGGCTATTTTGTATCCTGGTAGTAGCTGCATTTGCAGATGTGGTAGCAGGAACTTTTAACGGTTTTTCCCAGGCAGCAGACGGAACAGCAGCAAAGATAACAGCCAATGGGGCGGTAGCAATGACCTCCATGCTGTTTATCGTTGAAGCAGTAGCTCTGGGAATGATTTTACGTTACGGGAAATTACATAAATGGGTAAATACAGGAATTGCCATTGTGATGCTGGTGGCTGCTGTGGCTGTCGGACTGAAATTCCCTATCTACATCAATCAGAGTACCTGGCACATTATTATTTTCCTGTATGTGTTAGTGGCTTCTGTAGCCCCCGTATGGAGTCTGCTGCAGCCCAGAGATTATCTGAACAGCTATCTGCTGATCTTTATGATTGTTGCAGCAATAATTGGTATCTTTGTTTCCAATCCGCAGTGTCACCTGGAAGCCTTTACTTCTTTTAACGTAGACGGACAGATGATGTTTCCAATATTATTTGTAACCATTGCCTGCGGAGCTGTTTCCGGATTCCATTCCCTGGTTTCTTCCGGAACGGCATCCAAACAGATTAAAAGTGAGAAAAATATGCTCCCGGTTTCTTTCGGAGCGATGCTGATGGAAAGTATGCTGGCTATCATTGCTTTAGTTGCAGTGGCTTCTTTTGCCACAGGAGAGGCGGAAGCGGCAGGACTGACAACGCAGCCTCAGATTTTCTCCGGAGCGATTGCCAACTTTTTAACTGCTGTGGGACTTCCCTACAATCTGACGTTTACGTTAATTAACCTGGCTGTCTCTGCTTTTGCACTGACTTCCCTGGACTCTGTAGCCCGTGTGGGCCGCCTGTCCTTCCAGGAATTCTTCCTGGATGCAGATACCGATGCGGAAAATATGGGACCAGTGAAAAAACTGATGGTAAATAAATATTTTGCCACCATTATAACTCTGGTACTGGCTTATCTGCTGGCAAAAGTAGGATATGCAGAGATCTGGCCGCTGTTCGGATCTGCCAACCAGTTATTATCTGTACTTGCCTTAGTTGCCTGTGCCGTATTTTTAAAGAAGACGAAACGCCAGGGAGCCATGCTCTGGATTCCGATGGTCTTCATGATGGCGGTTACCTTTTCTGCCCTGGGAATTACCATTTATAAGTTAAGCAGTGCGTTTGTCACCACCGGCTTAAGCCTGGGCAATACCCTTCAGCTTATTTTCGCCGTATTGCTTCTGATTCTGGGCGTTATTGTAGCCATCCAGGGAATTAAGAAATTAATGGAACCGGAAAAAACTAAGAAAACCGATAAGGTAGTTGCGTAAGCACTGAATAAAGAAGGACTGTCTGACAAAAGCCGCAGACAGTCCGTCTTTTTTCTGATATGATAAAAAGCAGGATAAGGCAGAAAGGAGAGAGAACATGAGACAGAAAGAGAGAAAGCAGATGTCAGAATCTATGCTGCTGGCAGTTTTTCTGACTCTGGCGGGAGGCTTTCAGGACGCGTATTCCTATAATTGCCGGGACAAAGTCTTTGCCAATGCCCAGACGGGGAACATTGTTTTGCTGGGGCAGAATCTGGCTCAGGGCAATTGGGAGGCCGCGGTTCGTTATCTGGTTCCTCTGGGAGCGTTTTTGCTGGGAGTCTATGTGACAGAATGGGTACATTATCACTATAAAGAATATGAAAAAATTCACTGGAGGCAGATGGTACTGCTGGCAGAAACGGTTATTTTAATTGCAGTTGGATTCTTTCCTCAGTCCTGGAATATGTTTGCCAATGGAATCCTGTCTTTTGCCTGCGCCATGCAGGTCAACAGCTTCCGCAAATTCCGCGGCATTCCCTGCGCTACGACCATGTGCATCGGAAATATGAGAAGCGGAACGGAATATCTGTGCCGGTATCATCTTACAAAAGATCCCCAGATGAAGAAGAAAAGCGTTCATTATTATACAATAATTCTCATCTTTGCCGTTGGGGCTGCCTGGGGAGCCCTGGCCAGTAATACCCTGGGAGAAAAGGCAATCTGGATTTCCGCCGTGTTCCTGGTACTGGGATTTCTTTTAATGTTTCTAAAAGAAGATTCGGGGCTGATATTTCGTCAGGAAAAATAGTCGCCGATGGGCCGCAGCCTGCCTTTCTGGATGTGAGCGCCGTTTTCCAGAAGCTCCATAAAGGCAGACAGGGTGTCCCGGATTTCTTCTGTGGATTTAGGAGCCAGAATGTTGTCCAGTTCCGTGGTAAAGACAAGGATCACAATCTCTGCCAGGGAAGAGGGATCCTTACAGCCGATAACTCCCTGTTCTATCCCCTGACGGATAATCTCTGTGAGTACGGGAGATAAGCTGGCTATCATATATTGAATATATTTCTGGTGAATCAGAGCGTTTTCCTGGGATTCCCAGAAATCGCTGCTCTCTGTGCGGCTGAGCTCCATGGAGGCCTCCTGACAGAGAAGAAACAGGGAGGTCATCCTCTCAAAGGGAGAAATCTCCTGCTGAGAAGCAAGCTTATAGGCATTTTCAATGGTTTTTTTATAGTTTCTCTGAATCAATTGTTCTAAAATATCGTTCTTAGAGGAAAAGTAGTAATAGATGCTGCCTTTCCCGATTCCCGCTTCTTTTGCAATATCGGTAACCGATATGGTGCGCACATCACTGCTTTTCAGTAATTTTTCCATAGCGTCTAAAATCTGATGGTATTTTTCCGAAGAAGGCATGGATAACTTCCTTTCTATAAAGAGTCTGACCGGTGTACGAGACTTCGTACACCGGCGCTGATATATACATCAGTATACCATAAACGACGGGATTTTACTACTATTGACTCAGGTTTGAAAACATGATACTGTAGTAATATATGAGTTCGACTACTGGTCGAAAAAGAGAAAAAAAGGGGGAAAAAAGATGACATATTCCGAACTGTTTGCTGAAGTGCGGGCACTTTTTTCAGAGGCAGATGTAAGCAATGTGAAAGAACATCTGGCATTTCAATTTAATATTACAGGCGAAGGAGAGGGGATCTTCTACGCAGAGGTAAAAGACGGGAAACTAAGCGTGGAGCCTTATGAATATTTTGACAGAGATGTAATATTTACCTGTTCGGCAGAAACTCTGCTGAAGATTGCAAAGGGAAAGACCGATCCGGTTCTGGCGTTTACCCTTGGGAAACTGAAAGTGGACGGGGATATTGATAAAGCGCTGGTTTTAAAAGAGTTTATAAAAAAATAAAAGAAGGGATTAGATGAAAGGAATCACGAAAATCGCCGTTGGGATTGCGGCGGCAGGAGCCGCCCAGGGAGCCCTGGCCGAATATTTTTACAGAAGAACCATGGTCCGCCAGAGAGCGAAAGTAGAACGGACGACAAAGATGGCGGGAACTGACTGGGCACAGTACAAGCCCTTACTGGAAAAGCGAAAAGAAGCCTTTCTGATGCAGCAGATGGAAGATGTATATGTTCGTGCTTTTGACGGGCTGAAACTACACGGAACCTTTGTAAAAAAGGATACAAAGAAAGTGGTGATCTGTTTCCACGGCTACACCAGTAAAGGCATGAATGATTTTATCGGACTTTCCGATTATTATCTGAGAAATCATTATTCCATGTTGCTGGTGGATGAACGGGCCCACGGAGAAAGTGAAGGAACCTACATCGGATTCGGCTGTCTGGACAGAATGGACGCTTTAAGATGGATTGAATATGTGACAGACCGTATGGGAGAAGACGTGCAGATTATTCTTCATGGAATTTCCATGGGCGGGGCCACAGTTCTGATGACTTCCGGTCTGCAGCTTCCTTCCAGTGTCAGGGGAATTATCTCAGACTGCGGATTTACATCGGCGAAAGAAGTATTTGCTTCTGTCCTGAAAAATATGTATCACCTGCCTCCGTTTCTGGTTCTGCCCCTTGCGGACAGAATGAACCAAAAGCGGGCGGGCTACGGACTGGATGAATGTAATGCTGCAAGAGAAGTGAAGAAGGCGCAGGTACCTATCCTGCTGATTCACGGAGAGGGGGATACCTTTGTTCCCTGCTGGATGTGCGACAGGATATATGAGAACTGTGCATCAGAAAAGAAAAAACTGATTGTAAAAGGGGCCGCCCATGCGGAGTCTTATTACAAAGATACAGAAGCTTATGAAAAGGCAATGGATGCGTTTTTAGGAGGTATCACAGAATGAAAACAAGATATGGAAATAAGGTGTATCCCTTAACTGCTGCACAGAGATTACATTTTTTTTATCAGCAGTACTGTCCTAAGAAACAGGTTCTGAATATTGGAACCAGTGTAACCATCGAAACAGAGGTTAATTTTGAAGAACTGAAGAAGGCCATTTATCAGGCCTATGACCGCTGCGAATCCATGCGTCTGAGATTTGCAAAAGACAAAGACGGCACCTGTTATCAGTATGTGGTAAAGAAAGAAGAGCGGGACATCGAATACGTAAACTTCACAGGCTGGAAGGAAGAAGACGCCCAGAACGAGATGAAAAAGTGGACGTCCGTACCCTTTGAGAAATACGATTCTCCACAGAACCGGATTGTCATGATTACTGCTCCGGACGGATACAACGGTTTGTATCTGCTGGTGGATCATATGACCATGGACGCTCAGTCCCTGATTGGTTTTCTTAAAGACATCATTGAACTTTACTGCAGCAGTATGTATGAAGGGGTAAATCCGCCCACAGCTACCTATTCGTATCTGGAACAGCTGAAAAAAGATCTGGCCTATGAACAGGGATGCAAAGCTCAGGAAAGAGACCGGGAATTCTTCCATAACCTGATTGAGACGGCAAACCCCATCTATAACGACATTGACGGGGTGAAACGTCTGATGGAAGTCCGCAGAGAGAAAAAAGACGATACTCTAAGAGCCGTAAAGGACGTATCCGAGAGCGTGGACTCCAATATTGCAGCTTTCCATCTGGAAGCGGAGCCGAGCCGGAGACTTCTGGAATTCTGTCATGAGAACCAGGTGTCAATGGTGTGCCTGCTGATGATGGGACTGCGCACCTATTTCCAGAAGCTAAACGGATATGATGAGGTCTCCATCGTTACCACAGTGGCCCGCCGGGCAACGGTAAAGGAAAAGAAATCAGGAGGAACCAGAATTCACTGCTTCCCCTTCTGTACCTCTGTTTCCAAAGACGATACCTTCATCGAGGGAATTTATAAAATCAGAGACGGACAGAACCGTCTGTTCCGTCACGCCAATTTCGATCCGGTAGAATACTATGGATACCGGAGCAAATATTATGGATTTAAAGAAGGGGAGACTTTTGAGCCCATGAGTCTTACCTATCAGCCGATGACTCTTCAGGAGAAAGGCCTTACGCAGTTGGGAGACATCAAATATAAAACCCAGTGGTATCCTAACGGGGCAGCAGCCCACAGACTTTATCTGACCGTAATGCACCGCTCCACAGACAATGGACTGGACTTTAATTTTGAACATCAGACAGGGGCCTACTCCTATGAGAAACTGGAATATTTCTACTATTATCTCTGCAAGATTCTGTTTAAGGGAATTGAAAACAAAGATTTAAAAGTAGGAGATATTCTGAATCTGGTTTAAACGATAAAATGTCAGGAGGATACAAAGATGCTGGAACAGGTAAAAGAAATTATTTGTGAATATGTGGAAGTGGATCCGTCAGAGATTCATGAAGAATCCAGATTTATCGAAGATCTGGGCTTTACCTCTTTTGACTTCATGAGTATGGTAGGAGAATTTGAAGATACCTTTGATATTGAAGTAAGAGAAGAAGATGTAGTACATGTGAAAACAGTGGGAGAGGCCATAGAATATGTGAAAAAACTTCAGGCCGAATAGGAAAGGGAGAGCTTATGGCAGTACAAACTTTACGGGAGCTTCTTGTACGTGCGGCAGATACATATGGAGAGGGAGATGCCTTCCGCTATAAAGAAAAAAAGAATATTGTTACCAGAAGTTATCTGGATTTGAAAAGAGACAGCGAGGCATTTTCCAGCATGCTGGCAAAGAAAGGGATGGAAGGAACACATGTGGCAATTGTGGGAAGCACTTCTTACCTTTGGGTAGTCAGTTATTTCGGAGCGGTAAATGGGGGAAATGTGGCGGTGCCCTTAGACGCATCCCTTCCCAAAGAAGCGCTCTGCCGTCTTTTGGAGAGAGCGGAGGTCAGCGTCTTCGTATATGACGCAGGAAAGAAAGAGACTGCAGAGCTGGCAAAAGAGAAATGTCCTTCCATAAAAGAATTTATTGCGATGGAAGAACTGCCCCGGATTCTGGAAGAAAACCAGGGAGAATATGAAAAGGAAGTGGCTCCGGACAGCCTGTGCACCATCATGTTTACTTCCGGAACCACCGGAGAAAGTAAGGGCGTGATGCTGACCCACAGAAATCTGGCAGATAACGCTACCTGTCTGGATATGAAAATTCCGCCCAGAACAGTAACCATGTCAGTGCTCCCCATTCATCATGCATACTGTCTCAGTATGGATATTTTGAAGGCGCTGGATCTGGGATCGATCATCTGTATCAATGACTCCATTATGAGAGTAGTTAAGAATATGAAGATTTTCCAGCCGGAAATGATGCTGATGGTACCTATGATGATTGAAACGATTTATAATAAACTCCAGGATACCCCTCTGATTCCCAAAAAGCTGCTGGCGAAAGAGGTTTTCGGAGGCAAGCTGAAAACCATATGCAGCGGAGGCGCTTACCTGGATCCGGATATGGTGACAAAATTTGCAGAATATGGGATTACCATTCTCCAGGGTTACGGAATGACAGAGTGTTCGCCCGTTATCAGTACCAATCTCTACTGGGACAGCAAAGAGGCCTCCGTGGGCAAACTGATGCCCGGCTGTCAGGCGAAAATCGTGGACAACGAAATCTGGGTAAAAAGCCCCAGCGTAATGATGGGTTATTATAAAATGCCCGAAGAGACAGCAGAGGTTCTGGAAGACGGATGGCTGAAAACAGGAGATTTGGGATATGTGGACGAGGATCAGTTCGTCTTTCTCACCGGAAGAAAGAAAAATCTGATTATCCTGAAGAACGGAGAAAACGTTTCTCCGGAAGAAATCGAAAACCAGCTCTCCAAAGAACGACTGGTAAAAGAGGTTCTGGTTCGGGAAGCGGAAGGATCCATTGAAGCGGAAATATTCCCGGATGAGGAATACGCAGGCAGGAAACGGATCCGGAAGATAGAAGAGAAGATTCAGGAGATTGTAGACAACTACAACAAACAGGTACCCATGTATAAACAGGTACATAAACTGAAACTGAGAGATACGGAATTTGAAAAAACTCCGTCTAAAAAAATAAAACGTTTCTAAAATAAAGAAGAAAGAAGGCAGTCAGGCGAAAGATCGTCTGGCTGCCTTGTCATATCCGGGGATCCGGGGTATACTTTTTTTATTGCCGGGAAACAGGAGGGAAAACAATGGAATGGGTCTATGCGTTAGGAGAACAACTGGAAGAGATACCGAAAGAACAGGCCATAAGAGAACAGATTCCTTCGGTTTTTCTCACAGATTCAGAAAATTACCGGGAACTTCTGGAGGAAGCAGGAATCTGCTATGAAGGGGAAGCGAAACTCTCCCTGGTGAGCTTCTGCCGGGTAGAAACCCAGCAGGAGTGTATCTGCGGCTCTCTGGCAATTCCCAGGCTTTCAGACATACAGGGAATCCGCTCCAGGCTTTTATTCTTCGTCAGTAAAGAGAATATTGTAATCGCAGACGACGGAGAGTTTGCCCGGGCGCTTATAGAGCGGATTCAGGAGAAGAAAATCCACCAGGGAGATACAAAAGAAAAGTTTCTCTATAATTTTATGGCAGAGTTTATGAGTAAGGATATGGAATTTCTGTCAGGATATGAAAAGCGGATTATTGAAATGGAGGAAGATATCATTGCAGGGAGAACCAGGGAATTTCAGAAAAGGCTCATGCCAATCCGCAAGGAACTGCTGAATCTGAGGGGATATTATGACGAACTGTCTGATATGGGAGACGAGCTGGAAAGCGATGAAAACGATTTTCTGGAAGAATCTCAGCAGAAATATTTCGGAATCATTGCCGGCCGGGCCAATCGCCTCCTGGGACGCACCGTCTATCTTCTGGAGTATGCCCAACAGATAAAAGAAGCCTGCCAGGCCCAGATTGACGCCAGACAGAACAGAAACATGCAGTATCTGACCATGATTACCACCATCTTCTTTCCCCTGACGCTAATTACCGGATGGTACGGCATGAACTTCCGGAATATGCCGGAACTGGAAAACGGCTATCCCGGAGTCATCCTTTTAAGTCTGGCGGTTCTCATAGCCTGCATTCTCTTTTTCAGAAAGAAAAAAATCTTATGAGAAAAACAGGATGCAAAGAAGCATACACAGAGGCTGGTGTACCAGATAAAGAAGCAGACTGTGCCGGCCTGCTTTCGTCAGTATCGGCAGCCGGCGGCAGAGAAGGGGGCGCAGCCGGGGAGCGTTTGTGAGGATAGGATTGAGAAAGTAACCTGCACAAAAGAGAAAGAACCAGGGCAGCAGAGGGAAATAATCACTGGAATAAAAATGCGCCGAAGGAAATCCCAGAGGCGCCAGGAATTTTGCTTCATACAGAAATTCCGGAACCTGGATAAAGGACAGATTGCCGAATCCCAGGAAATGGCGGGTAACCGGATAAAAAAAGAGAAAAAGCAAAAAACTTACGCACACTCCGACCCGGGGAGAAATTTTGGATAATACGGGATCCAAAAGGATCAGAAGTAAAACGGCGCATCCCAGAAAATTTAAAATTCCAAACAGTATCAGGCTGTCCGGCAGAATCAGCCAGGTAATCAGGGTAAGAAGCAGGCCGAAACCGTTTAGAACCAGACCGCGGCGAAGGTTATGCCGTCTTCCCCAATGCCAGGAGATACCGGCAATTAAGATAAAGGTACAGCAAATAAAACGCTCCCAGAGGATCACTGGGGGATGCTGAAACCACTGGGGAGAACGGCCGAAAATAACAAAAATGTCATAACAGAGATGATAAGCAATCATATGAAAAACAGCAAAGCCCCGCAGGGCGTCTATCAGATAAAAACGTTGTTTCAAAGCTGTCTGCATGAAAAAATACCTCGCAAATAAGAATACTTTATTATACCATTGAAAAAGAGAAACCTACAAGAGGAGAAACACCTGCATGAAAGGATAAGGTACCCATTATGAACAATTTCGATTTGGCAGTCGGTCTGACAGCTGTAAATCTGCTGGCTTTTTTTCTGTTTGGAGTGGATAAATACAAAGCCAGAAAGAAGAAATGGCGCATTTCGGAAACTACCCTGTGGACGGTCTCCATCCTGGGAGGAAGTCTGGGAGCGTGGCTGGGAATGCAGATTTTCCGACACAAGACAAAACATAAAACATTTGTGATAGGAATTCCTGTGCTGTTTGTATGTCAGATTCTTATAGGAACCGGAATTTTAAGATATTTCCAGTAGAAAGGAAGGAAAGTATGAGAGAGCAGCTCACAGAAAATGATATAAAGAAAATTCAGGAAGAAATTGACTACCGGAAACTGGTAGTGAGAAAAGAAGCCATTGAGGCAGTTAAGGAGGCCAGGGCCCAGGGAGACTTAAGCGAAAACTTTGAATACTATGCGGCCAAAAAGGATAAAAATAAAAATGAAAGCCGGATTCGCTACCTGGAGAGAATGCTGAAAACGGCAAAGGTGGTAAAGGACGAGTCTAAGGAGGACGAGGTAGGACTGAACGACGAGGTGGTATTGTATATGGAAGACGATGAAGAATGTGAGACTTACAAACTGGTAACTTCTATCCGAAGCAACTCCTTAAGTAATAAAATCAGCATTGAGTCTCCCATTGGAAAAGCGATTCTGGGGCACAAAGTGCAGGACCGGGTCTATGTGAAAATCAGCGAAAATGCAGGATATTATCTGGTTATCCGCTCCATAAAGAAAAATGTGGGAGAGGAGACAGACCAAATCCGCAGTTTCTGATTTTACTAAAAAACAGAAAAGATTTTTCGTTTATTTTACAATAGGAAACAGAAAAGTTTGAAGATTTTATAAAGACAGGAAAAAATCTAAGAAATTAACAAAGAATTTACCTGGATTTAAAGAAGATTTCACTTTGGGAAAGAAGGGGATGCAAGAGGAAACAGAGAATTTTACATAGATTTTACAATTGGATACGGAAAATTTTACATAAACCCTTTAGAATGTGGGCAAAACTAAGGAGAAAGGTATGGAATACCATGCCGCTTGAGGAGGAGAAATGGATCTATTTAGTGTACTAACATTAATCGGCGGTCTTGCCCTGTTCCTTTACGGAATGCAGGTTATGGGGGACGGACTTGCAAAAGTTTCAGGAGGAAAACTGGAAAGAATTCTGGAGAATCTGACTTCCAGCCCTATTAAGGCAGTCTTGCTGGGCGCCGGTGTGACGGCGGTGATTCAGTCGTCATCGGCCACAACCGTTATGGTGGTGGGTTTTGTAAACTCAGGAATCATGAAACTGTCACAGGCAGTGGGTGTTATTATGGGGGCCAATATCGGTACCACAGTAACATCCTGGATTTTAAGTCTGGCAGGAATTGAAAGCAGCAACTTTTTCATTCAGCTTCTTAAGCCTTCATCATTTTCACCGATTCTGGCAGCTATTGGAATTGTTTTCATTATGTTCCAGAAAAATGAGAAGAGAAAAGACATTGGCTTAATTATGGTTGGCTTTGCAGTACTTATGTTCGGTATGGAAACCATGAGCGGTGCAGTAGAGCCTCTGGCAGACGTACCGGAATTTACCAGCATTCTGACTATGTTCTCAAATCCGCTGCTGGGACTGCTGGCCGGAGCAATTTTAACGGCAATTATACAGAGCTCCTCAGCATCTGTGGGTATTTTACAGGCTCTGTGTCTGACAGGAACCGTTTCCTATGGAGTGGCACTTCCCATTATCATGGGTCAGAACATCGGTACCTGTATTACGGCGATTTTATCATCCATAGGAACATCCAAAAACGCCAAGAGAGCGGCTGTTGTGCATCTGTCCTTTAACGTAATCGGAACAACGATTTTCATGGTGCTGTTCTATACGATTAATGCTTTCGTGCATTTCTCCTTTGTGGGAGACGCTGCTTCACCGGCAGGGATTGCAGTTTTACACAGTACTTTTAATATTTTCGCAACCCTGATTTTACTCCCCTTCGGTCAGTATCTTGTGAAACTGGCCTGCCTGATTATCCGGGATAAAGAAGGGGACGCAAAGGCCAGCCGGGAAGAGGAAGAATTCCAGGCTCTGGATCCCCGATTTCTGGAGAAACCGGCTTTTGCTATGGAGCAGAGCCGCCATGCAGCCGTACGTATGGCCAGGGAATCACAGAATGCCTTAAGTACTGCTCTGGAACTTCTGATGGCCAGATACGATTCTGTGGGAGCCGGAGAAGTAGAACGTCTGGAGGCGAAGGTAGATCGCTATGAGGATGAGCTGGGTACTTATCTGGTAAAATTAAGCCATAAAGATTTAAATGCCAAAGACAACCACAGCCTTTCCGTGATGCTGCACTGTATCGGGGATTTCGAGAGAATCAGCGATCATGCGGTCAATCTGATGGAATCGGCTCAGGAGCTGTATGACAAAGGCCTTTCCTTCTCCAAAGATGCCAGGGCAGAACTGAAGGTCTTCTGTAAAGCGGTGAATGACATTGTGGATTCTGCTTATAAAGTCTTTGAGACAGAAGATCAGGAACAGGCGAAAACCATTGAACCTATGGAAGAAGTGATTGACGGAATCAGTACGGAGATGAAAAACCGTCATATCAAACGTCTGAAAAAAGGAGAATGTACCATTGAAATGGGATTCATCCTTTCAGATATTATTACCGATATGGAACGGATAGCGGATCACTGCTCTAACATAGCTGTCTGTGTGGTTCAGGTACTGGAAGATGCCTATGATAACCACAGCTATCTGGATTATATCAAGAATACGGATAATGAGGAATTTGATAAAGTAGTTTATGAACTGGAGCAGAAATATCTGCTACCATAAAAAGTATAAAAAAGTTCGAGGATGAGTGTATGATTTATTGTGTGGAAGACGAGAGAAACATTAGAGAACTTTTGGTATATACCTTAGAAACTACAGGATTTGAAGCAAAGGGCATGGCTGACGGCGAAGAGCTGTTCCAGGCCCTTTCCTGCGATCCTGTGCCGGAATTAATTTTACTGGATATTATGCTTCCGGGAAGGGATGGATATGCCATATTGAAAGAACTGAAGAAATCGGATTTATACTGCGATATTCCGGTCATCATGGTAACGGCAAAAGAAGAAGAGCTGGACAAAGTAAAAGGGCTGGACGGCGGAGCCGACGACTATATTACAAAGCCTTTTGGAATGATGGAGTTTATCGCCAGAGTGAAGGCGGTTATGCGCAGGAGCAGGAAAGAGAAGAATGAACTGCTGCGCTGCGGAGCGCTGGAGATGGATCTGAAAAGGTATGAAGTCCGGGAAAACGGAACACCGGTGGAACTTACCAGAAAGGAATACGAAGTCTTAAAATATCTGGTAGAAAATCAGGGGATTGTTCTGACCAGAGATCAGATGCTGGAGCATGTCTGGGGGTATGACTTTATCGGAGAGACCAGAACCGTGGACGTCCACATCCGTACTTTGAGGCAGAAGCTGCAGGAGGCCGGAAGTATGATAGAAACGGTTCGCGGTGTGGGATACCGGATCCGTACATAGAAGAGGCAGCCTATGAGACAAAGAATTCTTAATCACGTATGTTTACTTGTAACGTTATCGGTTGTTCTCACCTTTGTAGCTGTGGTGGGCGTTCTCTATTACAACATTGACGGCAGCAGAAAGGAGACAGTACGGGAAGAAGCGGAATATATTAAATATGCCCTGGAGCAGGTGGGTGACAGTTATCTCACAAAAAAGGTGGGGGATGTGACCAACAGCCGGATCACTTTGCTGGATGAAGATGGAACCGTGCTCTTTGATTCCGTAAAAGATGCAAAGGAGCTGGAAAATCACGGGAACCGTCCGGAATTTGTGAAAGCCAGAAAAGAGGGAAGCTGTGAAATGACCCGTTTTTCTGAAACCCTGTCTCAGCAGACTTATTATTATGCCCTTTTGCTGGATTCCGGGGAAGTCCTTCGTGTATCCAAGACAGAAGACAGCATTTTTTATACCATGAGCACCAGCCTGACTTTGCTTGGGATCTTACTGGGGGTTGTGCTGATTGTGGCCATTCTGGCCAGCCAGAGACAGGTGAAGCAGATTATCGCCCCTATCAACCATCTGGATTTGGAACATCCTCTGAAAAATGTACGGTATGAGGAGCTGCGCCCCTTACTGGTACGGGTGGATCAGCAGAATAAACAGATTGCAGAACAGGTGGAAGAACTGAAGCAGAAACAGTTTGAAAAAGAAAAGGCGGAAATGGTGCGGAAAGAATTCTCCGCTAACGTATCCCATGAACTGAAAACGCCGCTGATGTCCATTTCCGGATATGCAGAACTGCTTAAAAACGGTATGGTCCGCAGCGAGGACGTTCCGGAGTTCGCCGGCAGAATCTATAAAGAAGCCAGCCGCCTGAAGACCCTGGTGGAAGATATCATTCAGTTATCCAAGATGGATGAAAGCAAAAATCAGATGCCGTTTGAACAGGTGGATTTATATGAAATGACAAAAGAAATTGTAAGCAGCGTCCAGGTGCCGGCCGCCCGGAAAAACGTTTCTCTTGAATTTACCGGAGATGCGGTTTCCATGGAAGGCGTCAGACAGGTTTTGTATGAAATCTTTTACAATCTTGTGGATAATGCGATTAAATACAACCAGGAAGGTGGAAAAGTAAGCATCTGGCTGAAAGAAGAAAAAAGAAATATCTCCTGGACCATCTGCGATACAGGAATCGGCGTGGCGAAAGAAGAACAGGAGCGGATTTTTGAGCGGTTTTACCGGGTAGATAAAAGTCACTCCAGAAGTACAGGCGGTACAGGTCTGGGGCTTTCTATTGTAAAGCACGGGGCAATGCTTCACAGGGCGAAAGTAAACATTGAGAGTGAGCTGGGAAAAGGAACCGAAATCTCCATCCGTTTTCCAAAGTCCAGAATGTAAGTTTGGCTGTTGACTTTATATCTTACAAGTGTAATAATAGAAGCGAAAGGAGGCTTCTATGAAAAAAAGAAAGGTACTGTGGCTCCTTCCGGCGGGGCTTCTGCTATTGGCCCTACTTCTGTTTCTCTTCTTATGGAGAGGTCTGGGATTATTTGCAGATACAGAAAAAATGCTGCTCTCCTATATGGAGTGCATTGAGTCGGAAGATTATGAGAAAATGTACGGGATGCTTACTAAAGCAAGCCGGGAGTCCATCAGCAAAGAGGAATTCACAGAAAGAAATCAGAACATTTACCAGGGGATTGAGGCCCGGAATATAGAGATTAAAATCAAAGAGAAGAAAGACGAAGGACTTCAGACGGTGCTGGTCTATGAAACTTCCATGGACACAGCCGCCGGTCTCCTTCAGTTTGAAAATCAGGCCGTATTTACCAGAGAGATAGGAGAAGGCTGCGGACTGGAATGGGAACACAGTCTGATCTTTCCCAATCTGGGGAGAGAAGACAAGGTACAGGTGACCACCATACCTGCCCAAAGGGGAGAAATTTTAGACAGAAACGGACAGGTACTGGCCGGCGCCGGAACAGTATCTCAGGTGGGAGTGGTTCCCGGAAAGCTGGACGGACAAAGAGATCTGGAACTTGAGAAGCTGGGAGAGCTTCTGGAAATGTCGGTGGAAGAAATAGAAACGAAACTGGGCGCCGCCTGGGTGAAGGATGACTCGTTCGTTCCACTGAAGATGCTGGAGAAAATTGACGAGATTGATTTACTGTTTTATTCTCAGGAAGAGGCCATTGAGAAACGAAATCTCAGACAGGAGCTTCTGGAACTGCCCGGGGTAATGTTAAGTGATACCGAAACCCGGGTTTATCCTCTCAAAGAGGCGGCTTCCCACCTGACCGGATATATTCAGGACGTTACGGCAGAGGATTTGGAAGAAAGAGAAGGAGAGGGTTATCATGCAGGCAGTAAGATAGGAAAAAGCGGTTTGGAAAGCCTGTATGAGAAAGAGTTAAAGGGAAAAGACGGCTGTAAAATCACCATCACAAATTCCCAGGGAACAGAGAAAGAGGTTCTGGCCTATCAGGTAAAGGAAGACGGACAGGACATTACACTGACCATTGACGCCGGTCTCCAGCGGAAACTCTATGAGAAATTTAAGGAAGATGAAAGCTGCCATGTGGCCATGAACCCGAAAACAGGAGAGGTCCTGGCTCTGGTCAGCACACCTTCCTATGATGCCAATGATTTTATCTTCGGCTTATCCCAGCAGCAGTGGGACGCTTTAAACGAAGATGAGCAGCAGCCTATGCTGAACCGTTTCCGCAACACCTGGTGCCCCGGTTCCTCCTTTAAGCCCATTATCGGAGCGATCGGAGTGAGCGCCGGGAAGCTGGATCCCAATGCCGATTTGGGAATGGAAGGGCTTCAGTGGCAGAAAGATCAGACCTGGGGCGGCTATTACGTAACCACCCTTCACGAATACAGCACCGCCAACCTGGTCAATGCTCTGATTTATTCAGACAATATCTATTTTGCCAAGGCTGCTCTTCAGATTGGGGCGGATACTTTAAAAACCAGTCTGGAAGGTCTGGGCTTCGGCGCCCGGGTTCCCTTTGACATCTGGATGACAGAATCCCAGTATTCCAATTCCGGAGAGTTTGATACAGAGGTTCAGCTGGCAGACAGTGGTTACGGACAGGGGCAGATGCTGGCAAATCCCCTTCATCTGGCCTGCCTGTATACGGCGTTTCTAAATAACGGAGACGTAATCAAGCCGAGCCTGTTATATACGGAAGATCCGCAGGCGGAAACCTGGATCAGCCAGGCTTTTTCCCAGGAAGCGGTACAGGCAGTCAGTGAAGGGCTTCTCCAGGTCATTGAAGATCCCAATGGAACAGGCGCCGGATGCCGGATGGACGCTGTGCGGCTGGCAGGAAAAACAGGAACAGCGGAGATTAAAGATACGGTAGACGACGTAAACGGAACAGAACTGGGGTGGCTTGCGGTCTATACGCCGGAAGAATCCCCGGAAAATTCCCTCCTTCTGGTCAGTATGGTAGAAGACGTGAAAGAACGGGGAGGAAGCGGATACGTAGTAGGGCTGGAAAGAGAGATTCTGGAAGAAATCTATGCCGGAGAATAAAAGTACCGCTGCAAAAACGGAAAAGTTTTTGCAGCGGTGCTTTTGATATACAGATATTAAATATCCGTTTCAGATAAAGCGGCCTCGTCTGCCACCAGGATCGCATTGGGATGTAAACGTAAAATAGAAGCCGGAACCTGAGGAGTAATCGGACCTTCCAGTACCTGCTTTAAGATAGGCGCTTTATCGGCTCCGCTTACTACAACCAGTACGGTTCTGGCGCGCATGATGGTTCCGATACCCATGGTATAAGCCTGACGGGGAACATCCTCTGCGCTGGCGAAGAAGCGTTTGTTGGCCTGGATTGTCTTTTCTGCCAGATCCACGCAGTGGGTTTCATCAGGGAAGAAGTCGCCCGGTTCGTTAAAGCCGATATGTCCGTTGTGTCCCAGACCCAGAAGCTGTAAATCTACCGTTCCCACTTTACGCAGGATTTCATTGTAAGCGGCGCAGGCTTTGTCGCTGTCCGGCTCAGTTCCATCGGGAACGTAAGTATTTTCCAGAGGGATATTAACCTTGGAAAACAGATTCTGATTCATAAAGTAACGGTAACTCTGATCATTGGAAGCATCCAGTCCCTTATATTCGTCCAGGTTTACAGAAGTTACCCCTGAGAAATCCACATCTCCATTCTGGTATTTGGCTGCCAGATATTCATAAGTACCAATTGGAGAAGATCCGGTAGCCAGTCCCAATACACTATTTGGCTTTAAAATCACCTGGGCTGCAATGATGTTAGCAGCTTTCCGGCTCATGGCATCATAGTCTTTTGCCTTGTAAACTTTCATAACGAGTTCTCCTTTTCATTTTTATACTTTAAATTTTATAACGGTTTCCCCATTAATTCAATGATTATTTCTTTTATCCTGCAAACATGCATATTTAGCAGGAAAAATACGCAAACAGGTGAAAATGTGGTATAGTAACCATATAACGATTAGGAGGAATGAAAATGAATGCACCTGTTTTAGTAATTATGGCGGCGGGCATGGGCAGCCGGTACGGAGGATTAAAGCAGATCGATCCCGTGGATAAAGAAGGCCATATTATTATGGACTTTTCCATTTACGATGCCGTTAAGGCCGGATTTAAAAAAGTGATATTTATAATAAAGAAGGAAAACGAGGAGGACTTCCGCAGAGCCATCGGCGACCGCCTTGCCGGCCATGTGGAAGTGGAATATGTTTTCCAGGAGCTGACAGATCTGCCGGAAGGCTTTCAGGTTCCAAAAGGCAGGGTGAAGCCATGGGGAACCGGACACGCTGTCTTAAGCTGCCGGAAAGTGATCGACGGCCCCTTTGTGGTAATTAATGCAGATGATTACTACGGAAGTCATGCTTTTCAGATGGCATATGAATTTTTAAGCAGTGTTCAGGATGAGGAAATTTACCATTATATGATGGTGGGATACAAGCTGGAGAACACCCTGACAGAGAACGGCTATGTTTCCAGAGGAATCTGTACCCTGGATGGGGAGGGATGTCTGGCCGGGATCTGTGAGAGAACCCATATCGAAAACCGGGAAGGGGGAGCAGCTTATACAGAAGACGGAGGAAATACCTGGGTGACACTTCCCAAAGACAGCTTTGTATCCATGAATCTGTGGGGATTTTCCAACAGTATTCTGAAAGAACTGGAGAAGAAATTCCGGGAATTTTTAGGAACAGAGCTGAAGAACAATCCTGAAAAATGCGAATTCTTCCTTCCTTTTGCAGTAGACGAGCTGATTGAAGAGAAGAAAGCAGACGTGAAAGTATTAAAATCCATGGATAAATGGTACGGGGTTACTTATAAGGAAGATAAACCCATGGTGACGGCAGCCATTCAGAAGATGAAGGATGAGGGGATCTATCCTCAGAATCTGTGGGAGTAAAAGAAAATATAAAAATACCTGCCGGTAAGTCTGTCCGGCAGGCGTAAATCAGGAAAAGAGTTAGTGATAACTCTTTTCTTTTTCGTATTTAGGTTCGCAGGTGAGCTGTACGCCCAGTTTCTTAAACTCATTGATGTCCACAGAAGAAAGAAGAACCGAAGCGTGAGCCTGGCAGCCGTTTAATTTGGGAAGCTGTTCCAGGGCCCGTCTGGCACTTGGGTTGGTCGCCGCACTGATGGACAGGGCGATTAAGGTCTCATCAGAGTGAAGGCGGGGATTCTTGCTGCCCAGGTACTGGGTTTTTAAGGTCTGAATAGGAGCAAGCGCTTCGGGAGAAATCACATATTCCTCATGATCTACCCCTGCCAGTTCTTTTAAGGCGTTTAACAAAAGAGCGGAAGAGGCGCCCAGCAGTCTGGAAGTCTTTCCGAATACCATTCTGCCGTCTTCCAGTTCCATGGCGGCTGCAGGAGCCCCGGTGCGTTCCTCCATCTCCAGGCAGGCAGGAATGACTTTCCGGTCGGTGACATTGGTATGAGCCTGTTTCAGCAGCAGTTCGATTTTAAATGCCTGCTCTTCCGGAGCGTTGCCCAGAGCGATTTCTGTAAGGGTTTTATAGTATCTGCGGATGATTTCCTGACGGGAGGCCTCCTGACATACCTCATCGTCGATGATACAGTTTCCGGCCATATTCACGCCCATATCGGTAGGAGATTTATAAGGGCATTCCCCGCAGATTTTCTCAAACATGGTCTGAAGGACGGGGAAAATTTCCACATCCCGGTTATAGTTGACGGTGGTAACGCCGTATGCTTCCATATGGAAGGGATCGATCATGTTGACGTCGTTTAAGTCTGCCGTGGCTGCCTCGTAAGCCAGATTGACCGGATGCTTCAAAGGAATATTCCAGATAGGGAATGTCTCGAATTTGGCATATCCGGCGGCAATTCCTCTTTTGTGTTCATGGTAGAGCTGGGAGAGACAGGTGGCCATCTTTCCGCTTCCCGGACCCGGAGCAGTAATAACTACCAGAGGACGGGATGTTTCAATAAAATCATTTTTTCCATAACCTTCATCGCTGACAATGAAGGAGGTGTTGCCTGGATAACCGGAGATGGGATAGTGCAGGTAAACCTTCAGACCCAGCTTTTCCAGGTGTTTTCTGAATAAGTCCGCGCTTTCCTGGCCGGCGTACTGGGTGATGCATACGCTTCCCACATAAAGTCCGCACTGGGTAAAGGCTTCATAGAGACGGATCACATCCTCGTCATAAGTGATGCCCAGATCCCCGCGGACCTTATTCTTGTCTATATCATTGGCACTGATTACGATAATGATTTCTGCCTGATCGGAAAGCTGCATCAGCATCCGCAGCTTGCTGTCCGGTTCAAAACCAGGCAGAACCCGGGACGCGTGGTAATCGTCAAACAGCTTGCCTCCGAATTCCAGATAGAGTTTATTATTGAACTTGCTGATCCTTTCCCGGATGTGCTGTGACTGCATGGAAAGGTACTTTTCATTATCAAAACCGATTTTCATTTGTTGTGCCTCCGTATTCCTCTTTATATTTTTACAAATAATCAGTATACTATAAATTTTTCCTGAGGGAAACCTGTTTTTATCATTTTTTAAGGAAATATGGTAACTATTCAGCAGCCGCATGGCTGAATAGTTACGAAATATGTCCTGGAAAAAGTATCTTCCGGTTGATTTCTTGAAAATCAATCCGTATAATAGAGAAGTGACAAGAGGAGGTACAAAAGTGAATAATAATTTGCCTAATAACAAGCAAAATGGCGGACAGGGTCCCCAGGACCCTCAGGGACCCAGGAAGAACAGGCAGTCGATTTTAGCCTTTTTGGTGTGTTTACTGGTTACGCTGATGTGTATCAGTTTTTTTACAAATATATTAAAAGACACGTCCAGTAAAATAACTTACGATAAATTCATCCAGATGGTAGAGGACGACCGTGTGGATGAGGTGGTTCTCCAGTCCGATACCCTGAAGATTACATCCAAACAGAAAGACGGAGAAGAAGTTACCTATTATACAAATGCCATGGAAGACGGAAATGCACTGGCAGAACGGCTGGAAAAGGCGGAGGTGACTTTTACCGAGGAACCGCCGGATGTGCTGGACAGCGTGATTTCCGTGCTGGTAAGTATTTTAGTCCCGGTGATTTTAATGTGCGCTGTCTTTGCCTTCCTGATGGGAAGGGCGAACAAAGGCGGAGGCATCATGGGCATGGGAGTGGGAAAGAGCAGAGCCAAAGCCTATGTGCAGAAGGAAACAGGGGTCACCTTTAAAGACGTAGCGGGAGAAGACGAAGCCAAGGAATCTCTCCAGGAAGTGGTGGATTTCCTCCACAATCCAGGAAAGTATGCCGGAATCGGGGCGAAGCTTCCCAAAGGCGCCCTGTTGGTGGGACCTCCCGGTACCGGGAAAACTCTGCTGGCAAAGGCTGTGGCAGGAGAGGCTCACGTTCCCTTTTTCTCTCTGTCCGGTTCTGACTTTGTGGAAATGTTCGTGGGCGTCGGTGCGTCCCGTGTAAGGGATTTGTTTGAAGAAGCCAAGAAAAACGCCCCCTGTATTGTATTTATTGATGAAATTGACGCCATCGGCAAGAGCCGGGATTCCCGGTACGGCGGCGGAAACGATGAACGGGAGCAGACCCTGAACCAGCTTCTGGCTGAGATGGACGGCTTCGATACGTCCAAGGGAATCCTGATTCTGGCGGCTACCAATCGTCCGGAAGTTCTGGATCCGGCGCTGCTGCGTCCGGGCCGTTTTGACCGGAGAGTGATTGTAGATCGTCCGGATTTAAAGGGGCGTATCAGCATTCTGAAAGTTCATGCTAAAGACGTATTGCTGGATGATACGGTAGACTTCGAGGAGATTGCCCTGGCTACCTCCGGCGCGGTCGGATCGGATCTGGCCAATATGATTAACGAAGCGGCTATCCTGGCGGTAAAGAATGGAAGAAAAGCCGTCGCTCAGAAGGATCTGCTGGAAGCCGTGGAAGTAGTCCTTGTGGGCAAGGAGAAGAAAGACCGGATTTTAAGTCCCCAGGAGCGGAGAATTGTTTCCTATCATGAAGTGGGACACGCTCTGGTCAGCGCCCTGCAAAAGGATGCGGAACCGGTACAGAAGATTACCATTATTCCCAGAACTATGGGAGCCCTGGGCTATGTCATGCAGGTACCGGAGGAAGAGAAATATCTGAACACCAAGAAAGAGCTGGAGGCAATGCTGGTGGGCTATCTGGGAGGAAGGGCTGCCGAGGAAATCGTATTTGATACGGTGACCACCGGGGCGGCCAACGACATCGAACAGGCGACCAAGATTGCCAGAGCCATGGTGACCCAGTACGGAATGTCTGAGAAATTCGGACTGATGGGACTGGCAACCCAGGAGAATCAGTACTTAAGCGGCCGGGTGGTATTAAACTGCGGCGACGATACGGCGACGGAAGTGGATCACGAGGTGATGATGCTTCTTCATGAGTCCTATGAACAGGCGAAGAAACTGATTTCCGACAACCGGGAATCCCTGGATAAAATTGCAGAGTACCTGATTAAGAAAGAAACCATTACCGGAAAAGAATTTATGAAGATTTTCCGGGCGGTACAGGCGGGTATGGAGATTCCGGAGGATTTAAGCCAACTGGAGCTGTACGATGCAGACGGCGACGGAAAGCCGGAAGCTGTCCGGATAAAAGGAAGCTTCCCCGTACCGGAACCGGCGGATGCTGCGGAAGAAAAATCAGAAAATAAAGAGGAAATTCTGCTTCCCGCAGGAGAATAAGCGTTTAGAAGGAAGGAACAGTGCCCGGCACAGTCTCCTTCCTTTTTGCTGTAAAAAGCTCCCGGTGGACAGAAAACGGAAGTTAGTAGAATGACACAAATAAGATCAAATAAAAACCAACTTAAATCATAAAAAAACACACGAACCGAACGAAACTCTTCGGAGATAGAAAGAAAACCCACGAAATTAAAAAATAATTCTAAAGAATATTTGGCAGATTTTTTATAAAATAGAAGAGACACGTTAAGGAAGGTCAATATGAAAAAGGAGGGAAAAAATTGAAGAACAAGAAATTTGTTTCCAGATCCATTGCATGGCTGCTGACCGGTGCTTTAATTTTACCGGGAATGTCCCCGTACACCACAGCGGCTGCAGTAGTGGAAGACTCTCTGGAAGAGACAGAGCTTCTTGAAGATGACGCCAATCTTCTGAGCGATGACGAAGAGCTTCTGGATGAAGACACAGAGGTCGATTCTGAAGAGGACACAGAGGAAGATCTGGATGAGACCCTGGAAGAACAGCCGGGCGGTGAAGAGCCTTCAGCCGGTTATTATGAAGAAGGGGAAACAGACAATTCTTCCGAGGAAGCAGGAGTACAGGTATTAAATGCTGATGAAGCTTCTTACCTGGCTTACTATCCTCTGAAAGAAGATGCAAACGATGCTTCTGAAAACGGACAGAACGCCCAGTTGAAGGGCTCAGGAGCAAACTTTGACAACGGCTACCTTCAGCTTCCGGGAGGCAGCGCAGGAAGCAGTGCAGCCTATGTACAGCTTCCTACAGGAATGTTTGACAACAAAGAAGCCGTATCTGTTTCTGTCTGGCTGAAAAATGAAACAGGAAGCGGCAACTATGCCGGAATGTTCTTTGGAACAACGGAGAGTCTGCCGGTGGGATACTGGCTGTTAAATCCGGCGAACCCAAGCGGATATTATAAATCCGTTGTAACCAATTCAAGAAATGCAGGAGCTCCTTACAATACAGAGTATGGATTCTCCGCAACCAATACTGCAAACGGTATTGTGGGACCGAAGACAGACAGCAACTGGCATATGTATACCACGGTTATCAAATCCGGAACCAGCATCGAAGCATACTACGACGATGAATATCTGGGAAGCGTGGACATTGATGCGAAAATCAGCGACTGGGGAAGCAACCTGGTATCTTATATCGGTAAATCTTCCTACAACGATCCGTTCTACAAAGGCGGAGTAAAAGAAGTAAAAGTCTATGACGGAGCCATCGATCAGGCACAGGTAACAGAAAACTACCAGTCTGAAATCCTGAACATGGCTTTAGCTGAGTTGGATCTGGGCGATACCAGTGCAGTGAAGACAGATTTAACACTGCCGACAGCTCTGAATAACGGAGTAACCGTTAGCTGGGCTTCTGACAGAGAAGATGTAATCACGGCAGACGGTAAAGTTACCCGTCAGGATACAGACACTCAGGTGAAATTAACTGCGACTCTGGATCTGAACGGCCAGCAGGTAACAAAGGAATTTACAGTTACCGTTTCCGCAAAAGATGTGACTGCAGACCTGAATGATGCCAAAGAGGCGCTGAATATGTTAAGTGTAACGTCTGAAGATCTGAAACTTCCGGCAGAAGGAATCCTGAATTCCAAAATCACATGGAAGTCTTCCGATACAGACGTAATGACCGATGACGGTAAGATCGTAAACCGTCCGGCAGTAGGCGAAGGAAACGCAAAAGTGACCTTAACCGCTACTATTACCATCGGCAGCCAGTCCGTAACCAAAGACTTCGCTGTAGAAGTTATGGAAGAATTCTACGGCTACATTTACGGTTACATTACAGGCGATAATGACAGAGAAGGAAGCCTTCATCTGGCAACCAGCCTGGACGGCAAAGCCTTCGAGGCATTAAACGGAAATGCCGGCGTTCTGTATGCACAGATTCCCACCGGTGACGGAACCAAGAACTTAAGCACCGGAATCCGCTTTAACAGCGTTTACTTATTCCGTCAGGCAGACGGAAGCTTCGGTGTGGTAGCGCCTCAGGGAAAAGATAAGAAATCCGTTTATCTTTATGATTCCGAGGATCTGCTTACTTATACCAATTCCCGTCTGCTGAAAACCAACACAGCAGTGGGCGATTTGTCTGAGGCAGAGTGTACATATGATACTTTAATCGGCGCTTACCGTGTAAACTGGACAAGCGGAGAGAAACAGTATTCCAATATCTCCAGCGATCTGGAGACCCTTCAGGCGGCTTCCGAATATGAATACACCGCTTTTGAAAATGAAGCGGATTCTATTCCGGAAAATGCGAAAAAAGGTAACTACATCGGTGTTACAAAAGCAGAATACGAAAAAATCGTAAACCGCTTTGCCGTTGTGGAATATACAGGAACAGTTGCTCCTGCAGCCGTTACCGTTGCCAATGAAAGCGAACTGGAAGAAGCTCTTCCGGATCATGTGGTAACCCAGTACAGCGACGGGTCTGAATCCTCCATGAACGTGGAATGGGATTTAAGCTCCGCGGATACCAGCGAAGCAGGAACTTATACCCTGAAAGGTACTTTAAGCACCTACAGCAATCCGTTAATTGAACAGCGTGCCGATCCCTATATTGTATGGGATGAAGACAGCGGCTATTATTACTTTACCGCTTCTTATCCGGCATATAACACAGTTACGAATGGTTATGACCGTCTGGTTTTAAGAAGAGCAGAAACCATTCAGGGGCTGTCTGATGCAGAAGAGATTACCATCTGGAAAGCGCCGAGCAGCGGAAAGATGGCAAGACACGTATGGGCTCCGGAACTTCATAAGATTAACGGAACCTGGTATATGTTCTTCGCAGCAGGAAACTCTGACAACGTATGGGCAATCCGTCCTTACGTACTGGTATGCCAGAATTCCGAAGATCCGTTTAACCCGGACAGCTGGGTAAATGGAAGCGGGGAAGCTGAAATCCATGCAGCTACCAGCCAGGAGTCTGCATACTTTAAGAACATGTCTCTGGATATGACCTACTTTGAACATAATGGACATCATTATGTAATCTGGGCGGATATTATCGGACAGTCTGCATTATATATGCAGGAAATCGATCCGGATCAGCCATGGGTCGGACAGGGCAAAGTTATCCTTCTTACCACTCCGGAATACGGATGGGAAAGAGACACCGAACGTGTAAACGAAGGTGCAACGATTATTAAACATGACGGAAAGATCTTCTGCGCATTCTCTGCATCAGGAACCGGTCCGGAATACTGTATCGGTATGCTTTACGCGGATGAAGATGCAGACTTAATGGATCCGGCATCCTGGACCAAGATGAACTATCCGTTATTAACTTCTTCTGATGTACCGGGAGAATACGGACCGGGACATAACTGCTTCACCGTAGACTCGGAAGGCAATCCGGTATTCGTATACCATGCACGTTCCGAAGAATGCTACAATAATCAGTGTGACTGGGCGAACTCTAACTCCCTGTATGATCCCTGCCGTCATGCCAGAGTAAAGAACGTACACTGGAATGAAGAGGGACTTCCGATTCTGAAAATGAGCGCGGAAGAAGAACTTCCGGAAGAAGCAAAGAATGTGACCATTCAGGTTACTATCGAAGAATCTGCAGTCAGAGATCTGGCAGATGCTGTGATCGCAGAAATTCCGGAATACACAGAAACCGGTTCTCAGATTAAACCGGAAATTAAAGTAACCTACCATGGCGCTGATTTAACAGAAGGAAAAGATTACGAAGTTTCCTATGGAGAGAACACAGAGCCTGGAACAGGAACTGTTACCATTACTGCAGTTGACGGCTCCAACTATAAGGGAAGCCAGACAGCAGAATTTGTAATCAGCAAGAAAGTAAACGAAATTCTTCATTATGACATGACCGTAGAAGACGGCAAACTGGTTGATTCCAGCGATTCCGGCTTAGACGGAAACTTAAAATCCTTAACAGAAGACAACCTGAACACCTATAACGGTGTCAGCACTCTGAACCTGGATGGAAACGGCTATGTAGAGCTGCCGAAAGGACTGGTAACTGATGAGACAATGACAGTTTCTGTTACCGCAGCAACTACAAAAGCCAATAACCAGTGGCTCTTTACCCTTGGTCAGGACAGTTGGAATTACTCCTTCTTTACACCGACCAACGGCTCAAAGAATACCAAACTGGCAATCGCTCAGCAGGAACCTTATAACAGTACAGGCGCGTGGGCGAAGGAGCAGACCGTTCAGACTACCTCTAAGGCAACTGCCGGAAACTACCAGACATATACCGCCGTTTATAACGGAGACAAGATGTATCTGTATGTCAACGGAGTACTGGCAGGAGAAAGTGCGAAATCCTTCAACCTGACAGATATTGTAGGAGACGGAGACATCCAGGGTTATATCGGAAAATCTCTGTATTCCAGCGACCCGCTTTATGTGGGAAGTGTTGCACAGGTTACCGTATATGACGGAGCCATGACTGCAGCCCAGGTAGAAGCACAGGCAGAAAGCGTAGACTATGCAGGATATATTGCTGCTGACGTCTATGCAGCGATGTTAAACGGAAATGATCCGGATGCTGTAGAAGCTTCTCTTAACTTCCCGGCTTCTGTAGACGGGGTTGACCTGACCTGGTCTGTAGAAGAGGGACAGGATGTCATCGGAGAAGACGGTAAAATCAAACCGGCGGAAGAAGATACAACGGTTGACGTAACTGTATCTTACACCTGGAATGGAGAACCGGTAGAAGAAACTTATGAACTGACAGTCAAAGGCGTACCGGCAGAAGAAATTGCGGATCAGCTGGAAGAAGCCCTGACACTTCCTTACTCCACAGAAGAAGGAAAAGAAGTTTACGGAAATATCACCCTTCCGGAAACAGTAACCAATGGTTATGCAGAAGCAGCAGTAACCTGGACAACGGATCATCCGGAAATCGTGGACGTGGAAGCTCATGAAAATGAGGGCGCTTATGCCGACGATCCCACACCGGCAGGTCTGGTTACAAGACCGGAAAAAGACACGGTTGTAACCATGACAGCAGAAATCAAAGTAAACGATGAAATTACACGGATCAAGGAATTTACCTTTACAGTAAAAGCCGCTCCGGAAGAAATTCAGGAAAGCGATTACACCGACTATTTCTTCGCATACTTCATCGGTGAAGGCTATTCCACCGGCGAGCAGATTTACTTCGGTTCCAGCCGCGACGGACTTCACTGGGAAGAATTAAATAACGGAGATCCATACCTGACCTCCACACTGGGAGACAAAGGCGTGCGTGATCCATTTATCATGCGTTCCGCAGAAGGCGATAAGTTCTACTTAATTGCCACAGACCTGAAGATTAACGGCGGAGCCGGATGGACAGCCGCTCAGACAGCAGGAAGCCAGTGCCTGATGGTCTGGGAGTCTACAGACTTAGTAAACTGGGGCGAGCAGAGAATGGTAGAAGTATCTGCTGAGATTGAAGCAGGCTGTACTTGGGCGCCGGAAGCTACTTATGATCCGCAGACAGGCGAGTATGTAGTATACTGGGCATCCAAAGTGCCGGATGACAACTACGGAAAACAGAGAATCTACTATGCGAAGACCAGAGATTTCTATACCTTTACAGAGCCGCAGCTTTTTATTGAAAATAGTTTCTCTACCATTGATACCACCATTTACTATGAGAACGATACCTACTACCGTTTCTCAAAGAACGAGGACAACGGAGCAAAATATACTGTTTCTGATAAGACCAGCACGCTGCTGCACAGCGAGGCGACGGTAATTGACTCCCCGAGTCTGAAAGCGCAGCATGGTGAAGGCCCGACCATCTTCAAATTCAATGAAGACGATGTGGAAACAAACGGATACCAGTATTGTCTGTTAGTAGACGATAATGGCGGAGTAGGATACTTCCCAATGGTAACCAATGATCTGGAAAGCGGAGAATGGACAAGATTATCCACGGATAAGTATCAGCTTCCGTCCAGACCGAGACATGGTACTCCAATCCGCATTACGGCAGAAGAGTATGAAAAAGTAGAAGGAGCTATGAGCTCTGAAGGTCTGAACTTCCAGAATCAGACAACAGAAGTAACTGCTGAGGCAGCAGAAGATAACACCGTAACGGTTTCCTGGAAAGCCGTAGACAATGCTAAGAGCTATGGAGTCTACCGTAAGGCAGAAAACGGCGAATTCGAACAGATTGCCGTAGTAGGAAGCGATGTAACTTCTTATACAGATGAAAAAGCAGCAGACTTAGAAGCAGGTACTTATTACTATACCGTAAAAGGCTTCTGGGGAGCTGACGGAACAGGTGCAAGTACCAAGTATCCGACCGATGTAACTGTAACTTTAGGAAATAAAGCGCAGGATGACTTCCAGAACATCACCACTGAAGTAACTGCTTCTGTAAATGAAGACAATCAGGCAGTGGTAGAATGGAAAGCTGTAGAAAATGCCAAGAGCTATGGAATCTACCGCCGTGCGGCAGAGGAAGACAGCTTTAAGGGTATTGCTGTAGTAGGAAGCGATGTAACTTCCTATGTAGATGAAACTGCACAGGCAGGAGAAACTTACTACTACACCGTAAAAGGCTTCTGGGAAGAAGACGCCCAGGGCGTAAGCACCAAGTATCCGGTCAATGTGAAAGTGACCATTCCGGATAACGAGGAAGATCTGCAGGCAGCCTTCCAGAAAGTAATGCCGGAAGTAACGGCAAAGGCAGACGGAAGCAGCGTTGTGGTTGAATGGGAAGCCATTGAACATGCAGGAAGCTACCGGATCTACCGGAAAGAAGCAGGAGGAAGCTTCAAAGGCCTGGCAACTGTAAGTGCAGATGAAACTTCCTATGTGGATGAAACGGCACAGGCAGGCGTGACCTACTACTATACGGTAAAAGGCTTCTGGGAAGAAGACGCTGCAGGCGTGGCAACCCAGTACCCCACCGACGTGGAAGTATACCTGCCAATCGCTGAGGCAGATTTTGCAAAAGTAATGCCACAGGTAAGTGCGAAAGCGGGCAAAGATTCTATCACCGTAAGCTGGGAAGAAATTAAAGAAGCCAAGAGCTACCGGATCTACCGGAAAGAAGCAGGCGGCTCTTTCAAAGGACTGACCAATGCGGCAGCAGGAACCACCTCTATGACCGATACCACAGCCAAACCTGGAGTAACCTATTATTACACCGTGAAAGCCTTCTGGGAAGAAGACGCCCAGGGAACCTGCACCCAGTATCC